>UEXM01000322.1_pt1 | contig 53478 bp, 72 predicted proteins | sample 1796661 | NCBI WGS metagenome assembly UEXM01 (sample SAMEA4772469, study PRJEB27181) | metagenome | reverse complement strand
GAATGTTTTCTGAAAGACTTAATGCGGTTGAAAAGAAAGCAGATACCGTAACACAAATGCAACAAGACATTGCCATTATCAAAGAGAAGATAGTGTGGATGGAGAATTGGTTAGTAACAACACCTAACAGGTGAGGAAGGGGGCACGGCAAATGCCATTAGTACAATTAACAGCGCCTCCAGGAGTTATCACAGACATAACAGATTACCAGGCGCAGATGCGCTACACGAACGCAGACAAGGTGCGTTTCTTTCAAGGCTATGCAGAGAAGATAGGCGGCTGGACCAAGAGGTTTAGTTCAGCACAACTCAATGGAGTATGCCGAAAAATATTTCCACACAGAGATACAGATGGTAATAAGTTTATATTTATGGGAACATCTACTCACTTCTTTGTTGAGTATGGTGGTCAAGTATATGACATCACGCCATTCAGAACAGACCCAATAAGTTTAACTAACCCATATACTACAGGTGGGGCAGGCACTAATGTTGTTACAGTTACACACAGTAATCATGGTCTAGCTAATACTGATCCAGGTTCTCGTGTTGTTATACAATCAGCAGTTACATTTGATGGCGTTACAATTGCAGCACAAGAATACATAGCTACTTATGTTAATGCTAATCAGTATACTATTGTAGCTTCTTCAGGCACAGCCACATCTGGAAGCCAAACAGGTGGAGGTTCTATAACACTAAGGTACTTAACTAACAACGGACCAGATGATGGTTTAACAGGTTACGGTTTTGGTGCTGGTTTGTGGGGAACATCCTCATGGGGTACAGCACGTTCTTCTTCAAGTGTTGTGTTATCACCTAGAGTTTGGTCTATGGACGCATTCGGTGAAGACATTGTAGCTTCTGTAGGTGGCGGTGAAGATACAATATATTATTTTGATGTCAGTGCTTTTATAACAGCTCCTACTACTTATAGGGGAACTACACTGGCTTATTATGTAACAAATACTTTAAGTGGTGATGCATCACAAATACCAACTAAGGTTGGGCAAGTGTTAGTATCTACACCAGATAGACACTTAGTAATATTTGGAGCTAACCCACAAGGCTCTACAACTTATGATAGAATGACAATAAGATTTTCTGATCAAGAAAGTTTAAGTACATGGAATGCACAGATAACAAATACAGCTGGTGAACAAAGACTAGGTACAGGTACTAATATAGAAGCAGTAGAAAAAGGTCGAGGTCAAATATTTGTTTGGACAGATGCAGACGTATATTCTATGCAGTTTATTGGTCCACCTTTTACATTCTCATTCTCTGTGCTAGGAGAAATATCTGGTACTATATCTAAGAACGCGGCTACTACAATTGAAGGAGCCTCATTCTGGATGGGTGTAGATAACTTTTATATGTATGATGGTGCAGTCAGAACTCTACCATGCCCTGTGTTACAACATGTGTTTGATGACTTCAATCAAGTACAAAGAGAAAAAGTTTTTGCTGGACAGAACATTAAGTTTAATGAGATATGGTGGTTCTATCCATCAGGAAGTTCAACTGATATTGATAAGTATGTAATATATAATTACATAGATAACAACTGGTCTATTGGTACACTAGACAGAACAGCATGGGTAGATTCTAATGTCTTTGCTAACCCTTTGACTACAGATAAAACTGGCTTACAATTTAATCAAGAAGTGGGAACAGATAATGCTGGCAGTGCTATCAATGCATTTGTAGAAACAGGTTTCTTTAATGGAGATACCAATGGTGACAATGTTTATTTTGTAAATAGAGTTATTCCTGATGTTACTTATAGTGCTGGTTCCGATATAAAGTTTACTTTAAAATCTAAAGTATACCCACAAGACTCTGAAATAACTAAAGGACCTTTTACCATAGCAAGCACAGATCAAAGATTAGACATGAGAGCTAGAGGTAGATCATTCCAAGCTAGGTATGAATCAGATGCCACAGGTGTATCGTGGAGATTAGGAACATGGCGAGCTGAGGGCAGAGCGGACGGATCTAGATAATGTCATTATATAGTAATCCAGCATACCCAGAACCTTCTTACAAAGAACGCGCCGAAGGTAAGATAGATGTCAGAACGTTTGATACATTAGTACAAGTTTTAAAGTTAAAAGATTTCGCAGAAGAAAGTCCTCCTGTTAAGATAGCAGATCAGACAGAGCAGACTTCTATGAATTGGTTTATGAGTTAATGGCTATAGAATACAAAAGTAAAAAAGTAGATTTAACTACTACAAATAATACAGTAATATATACATGCCCAGCTGCAACCAAGACTATAATTAAATCTATATTAATATCAGATGACTCTGGTTCTGGTGACACAGCAACCTTAACTCTTACTGACTCTGGCTCTAATATATTTAGATTAAAGAAAGAAGCTGTGGCTGGAGATGCTACAGATGAGATATTAATTAACCCGTTAATCATGGAAGCTTCAGAGATATTAAAAGCTCAGGCTGTGACAGCAGGAAGGCTACATGTGATAGTAAGTTTAATGGAGGTAACGAGTGATACAAATAACCCGCTTTAATTTTGCCCGTGCCCCCCTTGTAAGAAAGACACAAAGAAGGTATAATATTTAAATGCAATATGCAGGACCTCTCAATACAGGTGATATGGCTGTGCGCAAAAATGAAGTAGCGCCAGGTGTTGCCGCATTATTACAGAAACAATCAAGAAATCCAGGCAGTGGTATATATGAATTACCTACAGCTAAGCCAGAGAATCCAGATTTTTATAACATGTCACTAGACAACGTGCAAGCACAACTAAGAAATGCTGCAAAAACTATTAACACATTAGCACCAGAAGGTGAATCTCTTGCATACATTAATCCAGAAGAAGCAGGCATACTTAAACTACTAGGTGGTGCAGGTGAACCAGATCCTGTTACAGGCATACCTTCTTTCTATACACCAGGTTCATCTAGTTTAGGTGGGTATGGGGGATACAGCAGCGCTAGATATAAAGAAGATAAATCAGGTGGAGCTAGAGATGTAGTAAGAAATGAAACAGCTAGACAAGAAGCAGCAGATAGAGTTTCAAAAACAAAAGAGATGTTTGCTAATAATAGAGGAGGCGGAAATAATAAACCAGACCCTGTAGGTCCTTCAGAAACTTATGGTGGATCGCAAGTGTCAGATCCAAATCAATATGATTATGTGCCTATGGTTGCTGGTGGTATTGGCGAAAAAGAATTTGATAAAGATACAAAGCTAGAGGATAAAGGTGCAATGCAAGCTTTGATAAATGCTTATGTGGGTAATGCTTCTCCTCTAATGCAGACAGATTCAGATGGCATATACAGATTTCAAAAAGCAGGCACGTCACAAGCAGGACTAGATGCTCTTCAAGGTTTAGATGCTTTACGTGGGCAAGCTAATAATACTATATTTAGTAGTGACTTTAGTAAAATGTTTAATGAAGCGCTTAAGGGTGAAGACATGGTTAAAAAAGGTATCTTTGGAGATTACACTACTGATGATGGAAGAATGTTAAAACAAGCACTTGGTGGCGGATCTTCTGGCATAGGTAACTTACTGTCAAACGTAGGTTTCACAGGTTTATTAAGTAAATTATTTAACCAAGATGATTTAACGTTAGAAGAAAGATTACGTAGACAAAAAATGATTAAGGACACTATGGACAGACAGAGTAAAAATAAAGATAGCGGACAAGGTCAAGAAGAGTTACCTGAAGAAACTCTTGCTCCTATCGAAGAGTCAGAAGAAGAAGAAGAATTAGATTTCTTTAATAAACTGCGAAGAAGATTTAATATGCCTTTAACTCTTGAGTCTTTAAAGAAAAGATTTATGACAGGAGACCCTGATCGCGAAAATTTATTAGAAAGTATGTCTGATGCAGTAGATAGAGCTAAAGAAGAAACAGAGGCAGAGAACACATAATGTTAGATTTTTTATTTGGAAGTAAACAAGCACAACAAACTTCAACATCTTCAACAACACTTCCAGAGTATATGGAGAAGGCTGCTAAATCCTTAACGGGTGTAGCAGGTGATGTAGCCAAAGAAGGTTTTATACCTTACACAGGACCTAGACTTGCGGGCTTCTCTGACCTAGAACAACAGGCTATGAATCAAGCTCAACAAAGTACAGGGCTTGGTGGTCTCAGGGGGGCACAGGCATACACGGCTGCAACAGCTTCAGGAATGCCAGCGGCAACTGACATCTCCACATATATGAATCCATATATGACAAACGTGGCAGATGTTGCTGCTAGAGAATTAACCCGAAGATCTGAAATGCAACAAGTTGCTAATCAAGCACAGGCTACACAGGCGGGCTCGTTTGGTAGTTCAAGAGCAGACATAGTAGAGGCGGAACGCCAAAGAAATTTACAACAAGGTCTTGGTGATATTTATACACAAGCACAAGCCAGAGCTTTTGACACAGCACTAAAAGCAGCACAAACAGATAGAAAACAACAACTAGCTTCTGGACTAGGTATGGCGCAAACCGCATCAGCAGCTGATGCATTAGAAGCATCTGATATACAAAGACAGTTAGGTATCGGTGGATTGCAAAGAGGCATGGATCAAGCTGTTCTAGATCAAGGCTACAATCAATTTGTACAAGAAAGAGATTATCCAAAACAACAACTTGGATTTTACTCTGACATATTACGTGGTGTTCCTACAGGATCAATGACTACTACAACAGGACCAGCTCCACAACAACCTAGTTTGTTTGGGCAGATAGCTGGTGCAGGTATAGGCGCATTGGGAGCAGCAGGTAACTTAGGATTAACATGGCAAGATATAACAGGGTTTATTTAGATAATGGGTATAGCAGTAAATAAAGACGGTGAAATAGTTTTAACTTTAGATGATGATTATAATCTCTCTAGTGATGCATTAAGAACATTGGGATTAGACAGCTATGGTGCTAATAAGAATACACCTGGAGGTAGATTAAAGGATTCAGAAATGGCTCCATTTATATTTCCTGAAGGAACTAACGATGGTTTAAAAATGTATCTTGATAATCTAGCAGAAAAGACTAATATAACACCCGATGTACCAGAAGCAAAGTCTGATGCTGAGCTAAAAGAAATAGAATTAAAAAAATTAGAGCGATTAACTAATCCTAAAAATTTCTTAGATGAGTTTAAAGAAAGAACAATAGATCCTATACAAGAATTTATTACGGAAGATCTTATGGATATGATTAAAAATCCAGATGGTATGGATTTAGTTAATAGATTATTACCTGATGATCTTAGAGAAGATATACTTAAAGAAAAAAATAAAACAATGATAGACGGAGTTCCAGGTTCAACAGATAATAAAGATTCTAAGTCTGATATAAAAATTCAAGAAATTATTGAACAACTAATGCCACCTACTAAAAAGAAAAGCCTAAAAGATTTAGAAAAAGACCTAGAAGACTTTAACAAAAAAAATAGAGGCACAGGTAAGGACACGGATGCAGATACAAATACAGATACAAATACAAGCACAAATAAAGAAACTAAAAAAGAAGAACCTAAAGATGAGAGAACTAAGATAGGTAAAATTATGGATGGTCTTTTAAGTAAAGATGATTTTTTAATGGACCTGGGTTTAAGGTTACTGGAAGGTGAAGGAGTATTCCCTGGTGCTATTAAAGCAGCTAAGACACAAAAAGCTGCAGATGCTAAAGAAGCTAAAGCAGAACTTGATGCAGCATTAGCAGATTCTTTAATAAAAGATAGACTTGCACCCGCTGATGTTTTACAAATTGCACAGGTTGAAGCAGCTAACAAAAATCCAGATTCTACAAGTCAAGAATATAAAGACGCGTTTAGAAATTCTGTTATTAGACAAACATCTAAATCTAAAAAAGACGTATCTCCTACTGAATTAATGTTATTAACTATGATGTCTGGTGGGGATACAAAAGAAGCGGCGCAAGGTTATCTAAACAGTTTAAACACTCCAGATGTAGCAGGTGATGCAGTAGAAAATTTTAAAGCATACAATGCAGACGCTGCATCTAAATCATAACTAAAAGAGCGAAAGCTTTTTGAATACACCCAGGTGTAAAGGACACAAGTGGCAGAAGAACAAGGCATAGATTTCGGTAATATAAATTTAAACAATATTAAAACTGTAAATGAAATGCTTGCTGATGCCGCGGCAGGGCAATCAACATCTGCACCTGCGACACCCGAAGTAAACATCTACGAAATATCAGATGATCCTTCAGCCCCCAAAGTAGAAATACCCAAAAATTATTCCCAAGACCAAATAGATTCTGTATTAAATTCAGATGAGCTGACCGCTTTTTTATTCGATAAAGGTTTCTTATATGTACCTGGTACAGCTGCTAGAAAAATAGAAGCTCCCACTATGGAGGATAAAGGTTCATTCTCTAGAGGCTTTGATTCTATAATGAATATAATACGTAATGCCCCAACCTATATAAATAATACCTTTCAAGACGTAATAGGTAATGAGGATTATCAAACAGAATTAAATGCTGTAATAAAACAATACGAAACTGATGCTGCAGCTAAATCATTTTTTACCACAGAAGACGGTGAGCTTAGACCATTTGCGCCAAGTTTAGAAGATATATTTACATCAGGTGACGAAGGAAAAGTAGAAGATCTTGTAGACTACGTAGGAAATCTTTTTGGAAACGCGGGTGCTGCTGCTATACCAAACGTAATAGTAGGATTAGCTTTAAATTTTACACCAGTAGGAAAAGTTGTTAAGTATACAGGACAAGCTGTTACAGCTGCTGCGGCTGTAGGTCTGCCTTTAATACTAGGTAAACAACTAGAAGAAACTGATGATCCAAATGCAGCAGTTACACTTTTAGGGTCTGCGGTATTTGGTTCAGTAGAAGCGGCACTTGGTCTTCCTTCAAGAGTTTTAACAGGAGCAGTAAAGAAGAAAATTGGAGAACAAGCCTTTGATAATTGGGCTAGATCATTTGTTACAGGGGCTAGGAAAGGTGGGTTACGAGAAGGTGCAGCAGAAATAATTCAAGACTCAACTCTAGAAACAGCAGGTGCTACAGAGCGTGTTGATGACATATCAGAATTGCCACAAGAATTATCTAAAACATTTTCAGATCCCATAATTCAAAAAAATTTAAGAGAAGCTGGTTATGGTGGATTCATAGTAGGTTCTTTACTTGGTGGTCCAGTACAGGTAATTTCTGATAAACGCTCAAAAGAAGCTTATGACACTTTTAAAAAGTTTGAGGGCACTACTAAATTAGTAAGCAACACTAATTTCAATGACCCTGCTGCTAGAGAATACATTAACAAGAAAGTTACACACAGCCAAATAGAAAGCACTAAAGATGTAGATGGTAATATTAATTTAGATGATGACAATAAACCTATAGCTCCACAATTTGTTGTAGTAGGAACACAAGATGTAGGTGGCGAAAAACATTTAGTTTTAATTAATACAAAAGATGGAACAGAAATCCCAAGCACTACTGTACCTATAAAAGAAGCACCTAACTTACTAAACATTTTTACAGAACCTGTTGAAGTTGTTAAGGCAGAAGAGATTAAAGTCGAAGAAGATGCTCCGCAAGCAGGTGATGTGTATCAAGATAGCAAAGGAAACACGGTAGTAATAAGAAGCGCAAGTAAAGAGAATGGCGTGATGTATGATGATGCTGCTACTATAAGTCCTGTTACAGGTGAAAAGCAAATTAAGCAGGGTATGTTACAGTATAATGATTTTATAAAATCATATAAAAAACAAGATCCTAAAAAAGTCAGATCAAGAAAAGTAACTTTGGGATCTTCAGAAAAAATAGCTAACCTTAAAAAAGAAATAAAAAATATTAATGATTTAATTGACAAACAAAAAGATCCAGCAGCTAAATTAATTTTACAAGAACAACGCGTTGAGTTAAACCGAGAACTAAAAAGATTACAACAAACACAATTAACAACTGAAACTGTAGAAGAAGAGACATTTGTAAATCATAATAAAAGCACAGTTAAGGCTGCTGAAAGAAGATTACTAGAAAGAGGATATTCTAAAAAGACAATAGACTCTATATATAAAGAGGCTAATGCTGCTGATGATATAGTTTCAATGGCAAGCGATGAAATGAATTATATAGATGATTTAAGGGCTGACTTAGAAAATCTAAATTATTATAAAGGACCTGAAGGTATTGCAAAGCTAGAACGTTTACAAGCAGATATTGCTAAAGGTAAACGAGGTAAGACCAGAGGTAGAGAACTACTAGAAGATATAGTAAAGAGCAAGATAGCATTCCAACCTGTAGAAGTTACAAATAAATATCAAGTTGGTCAAAAAGTCGTGCCCCCTTTGTCGAGAGCAGAATTACAAAAGGCAGGATACACTGTAGCTCCTATAGAATATACAACAGCAGCGTTTGAAAAAGATGTTCTCAGCAGTAGATCTGAATTAGATAATACTACAGATGTGAATGAAAGAAGTATTATAGAAAAAAGAATAAGGTATTTAAAGTCTTTATATAATATATCTGGCAAACCTTTAGAGAACAGATACAATACTTTAAGAAGTATGATAACTGGCAAAGGCTATACATTTAGAGATTCTCAAATAACTAAGATAGGAGATTTATCAGCGCAACTAAGAGGCGTGCAGGATGCTTTAGATGGTACACTAAAAAATAATTTTTTAAGTGACGCGGAAAAGAGATTAGCTGTATCAGAGTTTACAAAGAGGCTAGATAATATATTACAGGATCAATCTGATTTTGATGTTTTACTAGTCAGCTTAGGCGCAACAGACACTATATCTTTAAATGAATTATCTAAAGTCTCTATGGGTAATTCTATTATAAGTAAAATAACTAAAGATGTTAAGGGTAGAATTATACCTCAGTTTGAAAAAGAAACTACTATGCAGTGGTCTCTACAAGGTGATAGCCCTAGAATGAAAGATTCTTTCAAAGGTGATCTACCTAAATTAAGAGAACAGTTAGTAAATGAATTACAAAGATTGATGGGGCTAGGTCCAAATGATTTAGAAATAGTAGATAATTTTTTAACAAATACAGGAGAAGCTCTTAATGGTGGATTCTTAGTAGACTTCGCGACAGTAGATGTGGCTACAAGAATGAGAACAATAGCTACATTACTTAATAGCGGTATGCCTATGGAGCAGGCTACTTTAGTAGTGCCACAGATAATACCGCAGAATAAAATAATAATAAGTACAAATGCTAATGAACCTTTTGCTTTTAACCTTAAGCAAGACCCAAGGCTATTTACATTACATCACGAGACAATGCATGCTTTAATGGTAAATGGTTTCTTTACAAAAGAAGAAACCAAAATACTAAAAGATGCCGCAAAAAATTATTGGATTAAACAATACGATATAAGCAATAGACCTGGAGTAGATAAACTAACACAAGAACAATTACAAGAAGAAGCTATAGCTAACGCATTCGCAGGATACATGGCTTTTAAATATCAACCAAGAGGTTTTATTGCCACACTATTTTACAGATTAAAATCTTATTTAAACTCCTTAGCTAACGTACTATTTAATAATACATATACTGATGCCAATGAAATATTCGAACAAATAGATTTAGGTAAAGTTAAAAAAAGAAAGTATGATGTTGAGGTACAAAACTCATTAGATTTATCTTATAGAAATGCAGCGCACATAGCTGGTAAGAAGATAAAAGAACTAAAGAAAGAGTTAGAAACCTCAGCCGTGAAGGGGGGCACCGCGGAAAATGTGGGTCTTGTAGGTGTCAGTACACAAAACAAGGCAGGTAACATATTCTTAAACAGTCCATTTATAGTTAATCCAATTAATCAGATGTCACTAGAAGCTGCTAAAAGTTCTCCTGAATTAGGCTTGGCAATAGATAAAGTATACAAATATGCAAATCACTTAACAGGTAATAAGAACGAAACAGGTTTGCCTACTGTAGATGATATAATAGAAATGGATGTTTTAATATCAGACATAAAAAAATTATTAAAAGGTATAGATTATCGCAACTATACGAAAGCAGGTTTAACCCCACCAGGAGCTAACAGAGCAGACTTAACTGCTTCGTTAAAAAGATTGAGAGAAACTCTTACCACACCACTGCAAAAAGATATAATACAATTGCTAACAAACTTAGTAAATACTAATTCAGCATTAGACCCTGCTCTTAACGCGACACAAAGGGGCAGAAGTTTAGAACTAGCGGCTTCTATATTTGCAACCAGATTGACAGAACAAAATGTAGCATTAGCTAATTCTCCTGTTATAATGTTTCACGGTAGTAAAAAAGAGTTTGAAGTTTTTCAAAGACAATTTAAAGATGATTTCTTTTACCACGTGGGAAGCCTTGAGTCTGCCAATATAGCAGTCAATCGTAAAGACGGGTCTAATCCTAGTATTATTATGCGTCTTATTCCTAACATAAAGAATCCTGTACGTATGAAAGACATAGGTACTTGGGATGCTGATACTATTTTAAATGAATTAAACATAAGCGACACCAGAGGTAGAAAAACTTTTGCTAATAAAGAAGGAACATTTGTAAGTTCTACTATGGAAGCTGCTATAACTACACCAACTGGTATACAAGACCAGGAAACAGTAAATGTACTACATCAAAAAATATTTACACCAGAAGAAACTCTTAGAATACAAAACGCTTTTAAGTATGAAGAAAGTACGTTTCAAAAGATCATAGATTCTGAAACTGAAAAGGCTTTTAAAAAAATAGATGCGGATGATTATGCTGCCCAGTTTACTGCGCGTAGAAAAATAGAATCTAAAATTAATGATCAATTAGATAAAGCAAAAGATCTAAGACTTGTTAATGCATTAAAGAAAAAAGGTTATGATGGTATAGTCTATTTAAATTTAAACGAAGCATCTTCTACAGAGGGTGGACCTAGAGATTCATACATAGCATTTAACAATGAACAACTTATACCCGCCAAAGAAATACCTGCTGATTATGATTTAGGGAATCCTTTATTCAGTGCATCTTTGAGATCAAACCAAGATCCTTCTGCAACAGACTCTACATTAGATGAGTTTCCTGAAATGAATAGGCAACAAGAAAATCAATCAATAAGAATTGTAGACAAATTAGTAGAAGATTATAGAAAAGCGTATGACGGTAATGTAAAACAAAGTGAGGAACAAGTTGTCGAAAGGTTAAATAAGTATAATAAGATTGCTACACATATAAGAATATGGTCAGCAAATAATCCTATATTTTCTCCTTTATATAATACAGTAAAAGGTAGAGAACAATTTACAACTGCGTTACAATTTCAATTGCAACAGATATTAGCTAGAAATTATCAACCAGCAATGCGTGACACTGAAACAAATATAAATTTAACTAAAGCATTAGAGATTTCTTCACAAGTACCTGGCAGGTACTTAGCAGACAGACCTTTAGATGAAGGGGGTAGAATTACTTTTATAGCTAAAGAAAATGGAAGAGGAGCTGGTAGCACTATAAAAGCAGGCGATACTATCATACTGCAAGGTGATGCTGCTCAAGCTTATTTAGATGTACAAACTGCTATGCAAATGGCTAATAAAGAAATCATCAGAGGACTGATGGCAAACGAGAATGTTATGCCAATGCTTAAATTTGCTGTAGGTGTTTTACGTTCTAATAGAAAAGATTTAGCTAACATAGCATATGGTGAAAATGATAAACCTATACTAGATTACAACGAAGAAGATTTACAAAACATGGAGTACGATCAATTAAAATTTATAGTGGATGCTATGAAAGAGCCTGCTACATATTTACAACCTGAAGGTACATTTAGTGTTGAGTTAGGTAAAGTAGCGGCATCTGTTTTAAGTAAAGAAGCTGTTGAAAGAGATGCTGATGGTTCTGTAATAAGAACAACAGGAGTAGGCACTGGTTTAAATGCTTTATTAAAAGAACTTTACACTTACAGAACTTTTAAACAAAATGATTATGTGCCATTACAGAGATATGGTAATAGTTTTATAGCTATAAAGGATGCTGATGGTAACGTAATAGAATATAGAATGTTTAACAAAGGAAAGTTTTATGGTAAATTTTTAAATGAAGAAGATGATGTTAGAAAACAACTTAAAGAAAAATATCCTGACATAAATATTGACAGCTTAGAGACAAGAGATGTAGACATACAAAATCTAAGACAAGGTGCTAACGCAGACTTAACCCATATGGATTCTATAGCCCAGTTTTTATCAGATTTAAATGCCAACAATTATTTAGGTGTGAGGAAAGAATTAGAAACTTTAATAAATAAAAAAGTAGGTTCTGACATTAGGGGATATGGTGTATTTTTAAAACCTAGAAAAGAACAAGCAGGTGTGCCTGGTTTTAGTACAGACTTTGGCAGGGCTATCAGCCAATACTTAACATTAGCTTCTGGCTTTGCAGGTAAGAATAGATTTAAAACTACAGAGATAAGATTATTAAATGATGTAAAACAAAGTGGTAAGAAAAATTTAAAGGAAGCAGTAACTAGGTGGTACGAATATTCTGATGATCCATATCAAGAGTTTGCAATGCCTAGACGATTAGGATTCTGGTGGTATCTGGGGGGCAACATATCATCTGCCTTATTACAAACAATGAGTATACCACAGTTTGTTTTTGGTAAGCTGTCTACGTTTTCTAACACACCGCTTGCAACTAAAGAATTGCTAGTAGCACTGAATGACACAAGAAAGATGTTATCACTTCCAGGTATATCACAAGGGGCATTTAAACAAAGAACCTTGCAAGACATATTCATGGACTTCAGTAAAGTTCCAGCTGATGTCAAAGAAGATTACATAAAAGAAGTAGCTAATGGCATAGTAAAACCAGGATCTGCTTTCAAAGAATCTGGTATGCCAACTGACCAAATGAATTATAGAACTACTAGTAAAATTAGAGAGGGTTTAAAAACTGCTGAGAATACAGTAATGGGGGGTGCTTTTGCTACTATGGAAACATTCTCACGTACCGCAGCTTACATAGCAGCGTATAGATTGTTTACTAACAATAAAAAAGCCAGAGAAAAAGCACACAAGTATTTTATGCACGATGCAAACTACAGATATTCTTTACAGTTAAATGGTGGTGAGATTAGCCCAAGAACATTAGCACAGTTTGTCATAGAAGAAGACTTTGGTGTGTATGGCAAGACCGAAAGACCAGCAGTAATGCGTGGTCCTGGTTCTGTAGTCTTCTTATTTAATACATATGTGGCACAGATGTTAAGTCAAATATTTAGAAACCTTACAAGTAGAGGTTTACTTGGAAAAGAAATGGCTGCAAAAGCCTTGTTAATGATAGGTTTGACTGGTGGTTTATTTGCTGTACCTTTCTTCGATGATGCCGCATGGTTAGCAGAGTTTATATACAACACAGTTACAGGTATAAGAACAGATAGAAGACAAGTTATAAAAAGATACTTAAACGAAAATGGTTTTGGTTCTGGTATGATAGAAGCTATGGAAAATGGCTTAGTAAATAAACATCTTGATTTTGATTTATCTAGCAGAGTTAGATTTAATGCTCCTGGTGTGCAACAATTTAAAGCATTCTTAAACATGGCAGGCTTTAACTCGGGAGCTCGTGGTGAAGAAGCCCTTGGTGCTTTTGGTAGTATGACATTTGGTAATGCCCGTGGTATAATAGACAAAGTAGAAGCGGTTGGTGGTTTGTCGCAATTAGACGGTGAAGATTACATGAAGATTATAGGAGGAGCTCTACCTACGTTTATGAAAAATTTAATAACAGCTAAAGATTATTACACAGGTGGTCCAATATTCTCGGGTAAAGGTACTCTTCTTATAGATAGTCCTAGTGCTTACCAAGGCTTTTTAAAAACCATAGGTTTTAATCCTACAGAAATAGTTAAAAGACAAAACCTATTGTATCAAGAAAAAATAAATGGCGGAGTTACAGCAGAAGCTAGAAAAAGATTTAATACTAGAATTACAAACTACTATAGAGATCTTATAGTAGCTACTAACAAAGGTGATTCAAAAGAACTTGCCAAGTTAGAAAAAATTCATAACGAAATACTGGCAGACTTAATTAAATTTAACAGCAACATGCATCCAGGATTAAAGTTTATGCCTAATGTTTATAGGCTGATGCAGGAAGCTGTTAAAGATGTCAACACAACATACAGAATAGCCACTGGCAGTGCATATGAAATACTTTCTAATCTACAAGATTATCAGATAGCTGGTCAAGGATTGTTGCCAGCTAAACCATATTAACACATCCAAGAAACCCAGTCTTTAGATTTCGCGCCAGTCGGTTCATCCACTACTACAGGTACTTGAAAAGTGACACCATATTCTGGGTGAGTAAACCATAAAGCTTGCTGAGGTCTCTCAGATGTGAACCTGTTTGAGTAAGCATACTCATCATAACCTTTTGTAGAGCCATTAACTATACAACCTTTGAGGGATATGTACTGGTGATAGTGACCTAAGATTACGTAATCAATAGTTTTGTTTTGATTATTATATTCTTGCTTAATCTTCTGAACGCCACGAGCAATAGGACCTAACATACCCACAATCCCCGTGCCCCCTGCCACACCTAAACGATCACCATGTGTCAGTAAGTAGCTAACACCGTAGACTTTATATACTGTATCAAAACCAGTAGGTATTTGGAACTGTATTCTCTTGTCGTTTTTAAAGTGCCTAGCTAGCAGATTGTATAACATCCAGTCGTAGTTAGTTTTCGCGGCTTGCTTGTGCCTATATTGTTTGTATGTTCTGGAGTGATTGCCAAACGTACAAGGAACAAAGACTCTACCAAATACTTTAGCAAATTTCTCTAGTGCCCATGTCATATTGTCCAGTAAATCTAGTACATGTTCTATATTAGTACCATCATTATTTTCTGCTAGCTCATCATGGATATCACCAGATATCATGTCGCCACCAAGCGCACATATAATGCCAGGATACTTAGGGTTTACCATATGATTAGTACATAAATCTATAGTAGTATGAATTACATTTTTAAATCTTCGCAGTGCTATCTCTCTATCATACTCATTAATACCATTGACAGCTTGTTTATCCACAACTTCTCCCCAATGGAAATCAGATAAGAATATAGTAGGCACACCTGGTGCGCCTTTAGCTGGTGTATTTTTAGATATCCACTTAGGTGGTTTAATAGTATGGTTCTCTGCTTTGATGAGACTGTTCTTTAATTTTTGATGTGATAAGTTTTCTTTAGCTAATACATCTACTTGCCTTTTTATATCACGCATCTCTGCGTCATGTGAATACTGTTGTTCTATTAAAGCCGCTTCAGCATCGGGGGGCACCATAGTAGGTTTAATCCCCTGCAGTTGGGCTTGTTCTATTCTCTCAATTAAAGTAGTGCGCGGTATTCCTAGGTCTCTAGAGGCTGCCGCTTTGTTGCCTTTGTTTCTAATTACTGCATTCAATGCATCAATTAGTATGCTTTTAGCTGTTGATTTTGCCATGTTTTTCTCCTGTAGTGCGTGAATAATATCACTTTTTTTACCTATTGTCAAGCAAATTGTGTTATGATATAATAATCAAATGATACAAACAGATGCAATAATAATGACAGCTCCTGTTGTTAAGATCGGTGGAGACGCTATCAAAGTGGAAGAATCTTCAGACGATTCGGATTCCAAAGAGTAGAACAACACCCATGAACAGAGCTGCTATGGAGCAACAATTAAAAAATGCCCCCGCTTCTCGAAAGAGAAAGCCTAAAAAACCTAACGTAGATAAGAGAGTTAAAAAATTAATGTCTAAGTCAACTAGAAAAAAAAGTTTCATGTCTAACTTAAATAAACCCTCTCCTACTTTAAGTAGAATATCAAAAAATTTAAAGATGAAAAAAAATAAATTACAGAGACCATGAAGAAAAAATCTACAGTTAATAAAGCAGGCAACTATACTAAACCTGGTATGAGAAAAACTATCTTTAATAGAATTAAAGCTGGAGGGAAAGGCGGAGCTCCAGGACAGTGGTCAGCGCGCAAAGCCCAGATGTTAGCTAAACAGTATAAAGCAAAAGGGGGAGGTTATAAATGATGAATATTATTAGAAAGTTTATTTGCAAATTGTTTCACATAAAACAATGTGAGTGCAATACACCAAAGAAAAAAAAGAAAAGGAAGAAGTAATGCCAAAAGGACCTGGAACATACGGAAGTAAAAAAGGTAGACCATCCAAGAAAGCCAAGAATCAGAAGCCAATGAAAGAAGTAAAGAATGGTAATGGTACTAAAGGTAAATTGACTGGTGCACAAAAGACACTACCTGCATTTTTGCAAAAGAAAATAGTTAAGAAAAAATAACAATGGCTTTAGCCAAATCGCAGAAGAGTTTAAAGTCTTGGACTAAACAGAAATGGAGAACCAAATCTGGAAAGCCTTCTACTCAAGGACCTAAAGCTACGGGTGAGAGATACTTGCCTTCAGCTGCTATTAAAAATTTATCAGCAGGTGAATACGCTGCAACAACTGCAGCTAAAAGAAAGGCAAGAGCACAGGGTAAACAGCATGCTGCTCAACCTAAGAATATAAAAAAGAAAACTAAAAAGTATAGGAAGGTATCATAATGCTTAACTTGTTAATAGGTCCATTGACATCTCTACTAGGGGATACAGTCAAAGGATTTGTAGCTACTAAAAAAGCTAAAGCAGATCTAGCTTTAACAGAAATCAAAGCACAAAAGTCTTTGAAAGAACAGCAGATCGCAGGTAAAATCTCGTGGGAAGCTAGTGCAGTTGACCAAATGAAAGGGTCGTGGAAAGACGAAGTAATTTTACTAGCCCTATTAATTCCAGCGGTGCTAGTATTTATTCCTGGATGGACACCACATATCAAAGCAGGATTTGAAGCACTACATAGTTTACCAGATTATTATAAACATCTATTATATATTGCTTGCTCTGCAAGTTTTGGTATCAAAGGTGCTAAAGGTGCTATGGGATTAATAACTAAAAAGAAATAATGTATCAAGTAGAAATATTCGCGTATAAGATTATTGATAGGATATGTAAACTATTTGAAAAAGAAAAACCTAAAGATGAACATGAAGTTCACTGGGGTATAGGAGGAAAATAATGTTTGAAGAACTTAAGGAGAGAATAAAAGAACACGAGGGATATAGGGGTATCGTATACAAGGATAGCTTAGGATTTGCTACCATAGGATACGGTCACCTTGTCACTGAGGAGGATAACTATGAAGAAGGTATTGAATATAGTCAAGAACAATTGGAAGCCGTGTTTGAAAGTGATTTTCAAAACGCCTGTGATTGCGCTGACATGGTCGCTCAAAATAGTAATATCAATTTTGACGAGCATCCGCAACCAGTTAAAGAAGTTCTTATAGAAATGATATTTCAGCTAGGTGTTGGGGGTGTGGGTAAGTTTAAAAAATTTTTGGCAAACTTATCTACTAAGACCTATCACCTAGCCGCAGATGAAATGCTTGATTCGCGTTGGGCAAAACAAACTCCGATGCGTGCTGAAAAACTTTCTTATATCATAAGGGAACTCGCTCACTAGAATGTCTTTTCTAGTAGCTAACTTACCACCTACAAAAGTATTTGTAAAGAAACAATATCTCTATGACCTCGAGAGGGGGCACGGAGAATTTGTTGAAGGCTTATGGGTTACCTGTAAGTCTATACAGGGGCGTGCTCTATACTTCGAAACTTACCTTCCAGAGTATGGTGCTTTGTATGATAAGCTACCCATATCCGCGTTCGTATCAGAGCCTACCGATTTAGATTTACCATTAGAAGAATTGCAATTGTGGGATGCTTTTAGTTACCACATGACAGTGGTTACCAAGTCAAGCATTGCAGGATGCAAGGCTAAATACTTAGCGCCTTCTAAAGAATGGCATGGGGGTGAGTATCTATTTACTATAGACAACTGCCATTCAGATGTGAATACATTGAACAGCGGGTACTCAGAGATACCAGAAGAACATAAGTCTTTTAATATATTAGGCTTAGATAATAAACACTTCGCTGCCCAACCAAACAATCGTTGCTTGTTCTATGATAAATCATTGACACCTTCTAAATTAAAAATGCCAGACTTTAAAGTATCTACTGTAGAATATAATGTGGAAACTGAAAGTAAGTGGACGGCGGGTGATGATACCGATTTCTTTTACGGTTTAAAAGAACAAAGCTAGGCATAAGCCTAGCCCATTCCTCAAATAATTATTTACTGATAACTTTATGTACGTTTGGAAACGTTTTGTTTCTGTTGTAAAAATTTAATGCCCACCGCCAGTCCTTTTTATATTCAGTTCTGCAGTAGCTTTCTAGTGTGTCTCCGTTTGTTTCGGCACTGTTAAAAAAGTTTAAACACTTATTAACAAATGCTGTCGTTACGGAGAAAGTTCTTGGGTATTCCATAGATTCTCCTTTGTTGATATCTCAGCCAAGGCTCGCCAATAATCCTTGTCTTTGATAGGGAGTCTATCAAACTTATACTTAGAAGTCAATGATTTATTACTGAATGACAGGTATAGCTTTTTTGCAAACCTATCATACTTAGTTGAATGTGGATAGTTGTGTGTATTTTTCATATGTCTCCAAAAGAAAAAGGGCTAACCCTAAGTAGATAAGATCAGCCCCTTATACGGTTGTGGAAGTGTTCCCCAAACTGTTTCTAAATATTACATCTAGAAGAAGTAAGGTTCTTTGTGCCCCCCTGTCTCCGTTAATAAAAGCACGAATAATAATATAAGTCTTATTATATCAAAAGATATAACATTTGTCAAGAGTTAAATGCCTCACTCCAATCTCCTTGGACTGCTCCCTTTGCGTACTCAGTTGCTCTAGTCTCAAAGAAGTTCTCGTGTGCCTGCCCGTTGACAATATAGTCCACCCATTCAAGTGGATTCTCTTTAACTCCATAGTTAGGTTTTAAACCTAGCTGAAGTAATCTTCTGTCTGCCATGTAGTGTATATAGTTCTTTACTTCTTGAGGTGTAAGTCCTTGCACTGGTCCTTGCGCAAACGCAAGATCAATAAACTTTTCTTCAAGAGTTACCATATCCCTACATATATCGTAGAGTGACTTCTTAAATTTATCATTCCATAATTCTGGTTGTTCATCTAGTATAGTATGAAATAACTTTAACATATTTTCTACGTGATGGTTCTCATCTCTGATAGACCATGCAACAATCTGACCCATACCTTTCATCTTACCAAACCTTTGAAAGTTTAATAACATAATGAATGAGCCAAACAACTGCAAGCCTTCACCAAATGCAGAGAATACTGCCATGTCTCTGATAGCCTTTTGACTATCATTGCCGCCTTTGTTCTCCCACAAGTAATTGTGTTTGTCAGCCATCTCTTTATATTCTTGGAAAGCTTTGTACTCTCTATCATCCATACCTATGGTATCATTTAGTAAGGAGTAACTGTGTGCATGATTAGCTTCTGATGTAGCTATAGCTGATAGCATCATGCGCACCTCTGGTTTTTTAAACATGGGTATATACACATCCATATAAGCTTGTGCAATATCTACATCTCCTTGTGTAAAGAAAGTTAGAATCTGTTTAACTAGATTCTTTTCTGCATCATTCATCTTCGCGTTCCAATCACTTACATCTTCATGTAAAGGAACTTCACTTGGTAACCAATGCATCTTCTGTTGTTGATCGTAGGCTTCAAAAGCCCACGGATATTCAAACGGTTTATAATATTCTCTTCCTTCAAATACTGACATTTTTCCCTCCCTATGCCTCGCATGCCGCGCAGGCTGTGTCGTCTGTGTTAAAGTCTTGTCTAATGGTTCTCTCTATTTTACTAGATAAGTTTTCTACTTTCTTAAGTGCTTGACTTCTCATGTAGTATAGAGTTTTAACTTTACTTTTCCATGCTCTCATATGTATACCGTGTAAAGTTTTGGTATCTACATCTGGTGGTAAAAATAAATTTAAACTTTGTGATTGACAAATATATTGTTGTCTATCTGCTGCTAAGTCTACCAACCACTCTTGATTCATCTCAATGGCTGTCTTAAATACTTCTTTATCTGTATCAGATAAAAAGGACAAGTGTTGCACACTGCCTCCATTAGTTACGATAGACTTCCATACTTCTTTATTATTTCTATCGTACTTTAATAGTACCTTTTCTAAGTATTTATTCTTCATCAAGAATGTACCACTCAAAGTCTTTTGAGAAAAAGCATTTGCTCTTAGTGGTTCTATAGATGGAGAAGTTCCCCCACAGATTACTGATGAAGAAGCATTAGGAGCAATGGCGATGACATGTGAATGTCTTAGTCCTGTGCCTTCCATATCTGCGGGTGAACCCCTCTCTACTCCAAGCGTCTTGTTAGCAGCTTGAGCCTCGTTATGTATATGCTTAAAGATATATTCATTAATAGATTTAGACATTGGGCTATCCATAGATATACTTCTTTTCTGAAAATAACTATGTAACCCCATTGTACCTAGACCTATTGCTCTTTCACAACGTGCAGAATTAACAGCCCTCCACATATAATCGGGGGCATCATTAATAAAAGTTTCTAACACGTTGTCTAGCATACGCACAATATCTTCTATGAATTGTGGGTTATCTTTCCACTCATCAAAGTATTCTAAATTAACAGAGGACAAACAACACACAGCAGTTCTATCTTTTGCTGTTGGCAATGTGATCTCTGAACATAAGTTAGAATGGTTAAACTTTAATCCTAATTTCTTTTGTGTATCTGGCAGAGCTTCGTTGACTGTGTCAATAAAACTTACGTATGGCTCACCTGTAGCTATTCTAGTTTCAAGTAATTTAATCCATAAGGTTCTGGCATCTACAGTTTTTATAGTTTGTTTAGTATGTGGGTCAATTAAATCCCAAGCCTCTCCAGCATTTACAGCTTCCATAAACTTATCAGATACATTTACACCGTGATGTAAGTTAAGATTCTTTCTATGTATATCTCCGCCTGTCGGCTTTCTCATCTCAATAAATTCTATAATTTCTGGGTGGGATATATCCATATAAGAAGCATAGCTTCCTCTTCTAGTAGCGCCTTGATGAAACGCAGTCATCTGTGAATCAACAACATGCATGAAAGGAATAACACCTGTAGTTTTATTTCCAATACTTGTAGCCATGCCTTGTGACCTTACATCACCCCAGTAGCCGCCTATACCACCGCCCATACTAGACAACCAAATGTTCTCAGTATAGTGGTCCGCTAATCCTTCTCTAGAATCATCCACGTAATTTAGGAAACAAGATATAGGTAGTCCACGCGTAGTGCCCCCATTGGATAACACAGGAGTAGAGAACATAAACCATAGTTTACTTGCATAATCATATAACCTTTGCGCATGAGCCTGATCGTCTGCAAATGTCTTTGCAGCTCTAGCAAATGCATCTTGAGGGCTAGCCTCCGTTGGTAGTAAGTATCTATCTTTGAGTATAATCTTGCCCGATTCGGTTAAAAAATTATCACGTGAGTATTCTATATTTATTTTCATCTATATCCTTTCATGTTGTCCTGTGAAGAAGCGCGAGCTTTTGATTCTATCATAACTTGATTGGGAACACAAGCCCGTCTTTAACTTGAATGTATCCAGCCTCTTCCATAGCCCTAACTGTTTGCTCTGATTCACCTGGTGCGAGAGTTCTTCGAAGTAATTCGCGCTTGAAGTGACGCAAACTTATGAAGTTTCTCTCTGTATTTAGCATAGTTTCTTTAGTCCAGATTGCCATATCCTGTGCTAGCTTACCCGCTCTAGCCATACCAAACCCTGCCAATGCTCTAGGCATAGCTTCTTCTACTTCAAACATAAGGTCTTTAGTTCTTTGCCAATGATCCCAAGTAATTACTTTCTGTGTAGAACAACTTGCAGACACAGCCAAGGCTACTTTAATAAAGTGTGATACTCTACGTTGAGTATACTCAGCTAAGTTAGCATCTGTAGGTATAGGCTTTAAGCCAGATTCTATATCAAGATTGATCTTATCAAATGCTCTGTCATCAAAGCGCATAGGTCCGTACATCTTTGCTATCTCTGATAGGTCGCATCGTAAGTTGTGTATGGTAGAATCTTCTACTCTATCTTGCAATAAAGATTGTGGTATTTTTTCCCCATCAAAAAAGACAGGTATAATTCTTGATAACAAACCTTGCGACCTAGCGTCTTCGGGTAAGTTATCAACAAACTGTTCGGGTGTAGCACATGCTATCCAATTTAAACACGGACCTTTTATTATATGCTCGCCTGCTGTTTTAGTTTTATGTGAGTACTCTTCTTTACTATCCCACATATCAGTAAGAAACATTTGTAAATATCTTTCATGCCTATGTAGGAATGTACCTAGCTCTGATGTAACTAATGTTAATGAACCATCATAAAACTCATCACCTATTGTAGATAAACGCATATCAAATCTAGATGCCTTAGACATATCTACTGCTAACTTCTCTGGTGTTATCCTATCTTGTATACAATACAAAGGATACTCTTTTAAACCGTATTCAGTTAAGCCAGAGTTGAAATTTTCATGGTCTGGTGTAGTACCTACAGGTGTAGTTAGCTTACGAAATACTTTAGTAAATGGTAGAATCAAACTGACTGATTTATTACGCCCAGGTCCAGCAACTAACACAACGAATATATTAGCACGTATATCGTAGTTAGCCATAGGCATCCATACTCTCCTACCTAATGCACCAGACACAGATGACAGAGCCGCCCACCTTCTAAACAGTTTAGGTATAGGGCTTTTACTAGTAGCATCTACGCATGCTTCGATGTAGTCTTTATATATTCTAGACATTGTGCCCTCCCTTCCATGTTTTTAAATTCTTCCAAGTGTTACCAACTTCTACAGAAGAAGGAATGATTAACTCTCTACCTTGTACAACCATAGGATTAGTCATGCACTTAACTATCTTAGGCATCAACTCATCTACCTTATCATTAGGTACTTGACCTAGGATAGCATCGTGCACCTGCCCTAAGACTTGCACACCCTCACCTTGTAACTCATCCCATACCCTATACAGTCCTATATTTAATAGATCACCTATAGTAGATTGAGGTACATAAGCAATAGCACCACGTAATGTAGTAGCATCATTGAGTCTGCCCCAGAATTGTCTGCGTCTACCCAGCGGTGTAGTAAGCGTTCCAGTATTTGATAGCTCATTTGCTATACTGTCATGCCATTTTCTGATTCCAGGGAAAGCGCCTGGAACATCCAGGTATTTAATCTTATCACCATATACTTTACCATATGCTAGAAGCTCATCAAAACCAGCTTTAGGATCTGCTTTATGCCACCTGTTAACTGATTCCAAGGCTACCACACCACCATAATACAGCAGTTGAAACCTTGTAGCATGCGCTACTTTAATCTTTAAGTGCCTAGCTAATGACGTAGCTGACAAGCCGTAGTTAGTACCGTGACCCGCACGTTTACACATATCTCTAAAACTAAACTGTAAGTAATAAGGGTTCTCAGCAAGCTCTCTTTCTTGTGCAGGATCACCACTCCAACCCATGTTTTTCCAAACCATTTTAACAACAGTAGTATGCAAGTCGCCACTCTCGCAGGCGTCAATGTACCCCTCGTCACCTGTAAGATAAGCAACCACACGGGATTCAGCTTGCTCTAAATCTGCATAGAACATAGTCATACCCTCATCGGGTATAAATATTTCGCGCAAGTCTTTTGTTATATTTTGAAGATTAGTTCCTGTACCCCAAGGGGCTTCTGAAGATGACCAACGTCCTGTCTCCGTGCCTGCCACATTATAAGAGCAACGTATTCTATTGTCGTTATCTCTGTCTGTGTCTAGTACACCAAGGTGTTTGTCTATGTCACGTAATGCAAGAATAGCATTACAAAAAGGTTTTGCTCGTGGATAATTTTGGCGCATGTATTCAAGCGCTTCACGATCTGTTGAAACTTTTTGCTTACCTTTCTTATAAGACATAACTTTAGGTATGCCTAAGTGTAAGTAAAATAAATTCTGTAATTGTTTAGGCGATGCATGGTTTAGATCTTTACCTGTTGCCGCATTTGCAAACAAGTTAAGCATGCGTTCTAGTTTAACTCTGGTATCTTTCAAGGGGGCACGCATATTTTTAACTGCGTCTAAGTCCACACGTAATCCTTTTAACATCATAGCCATAGCAGGCTTGATGCTATCTAACTCAAAGTTGTATGTGCCTGTGGTGGTATCGTCTAGATCTGTTTTGATCTTCTGCCAAATCTCTTGGGTGACTGCACAATCTAGTGCACAATAAGTCCAGAGTGTTTGTTCAGAATCTAGATCTATGTTTTGAATGTCTACATTCTTTATTATTTTTGCCATTGCTTTTGTCTCCCATTCTAGTCGTAGTCTCTTTCAATAATCATATCTATATAGTGTTTAGCTTTTTCTAAATCTTGTTTGCCTCCCTTCAATGCGTGTCTGCATATGTACTTTATAGCATTACCTTCTGCGAATAATAATTTATTACCATTAATAAACATGGAAGGTTGTATCTCGTAATCTCGGTAGTGGTCACCACCTACTTGCGTAGAGTATGCGTCATCTGTAGAGTTCATCCTGTCCTCCTATAATTTCAAAAATCTTTTGTCTCGTGTTGTGTGCATGTAAAAAAGAATAGTCACACACTATAATAAAATCTTCTGTCTTTCCTCTTAGCCATATCTTGGCACGTTCCTTGTTGGCTATACTTTCTCTTGACTTGTTTGTTGATAAGAAGTCTGATATCGCTAGGTCAATGACGGATCTCCACAACCGCACTTCACTTTCGATAGTTACTAAATCATTTGGTATATGTAACTCCGAAAAATATGGAGCACGCTTGTACATTATTACATCTATTCATCTCTCTTAGTGCTCTTTGAAAACTTAGCCATAGTTTTCCAAGCACCCTCGTTTGTGTATATAGAACCAAGAAAGCCTAAGCCCTTCTGTTGTTCTGGCTGTAGTGCATGTTGGGCATGCATTGTATCATGTATCTTACCTTTAACATTTATGTTCTGCTTATAAGATAACCATGACACATCATACGTTTGGTTCTGTGCAACCTTAGTAATCTTTTCGTTTTCTAAAATTCTTTTAACCCAAGCCCATGCCTGTTGCTCATGCTTATTATCTTTCCAATAGTTTTGTAAAGCATTTCTTGTATCTTTAAAAGGTATAACTAAAGCAACGGAATCAGATGGAGCAAAACCAATACAAGTAATAAAACCTCCACTAGTTTCAATGTCAAAGCTAAGTGGGCTAGCTTCATTATCTTCTCGTATATATTGTTCTTCAAATTTATTAAGGTCTTCGATAGCGGGTTCAATCCATAACTCTCTTTCTTTTATTTGTATATCGGGTGTCTCAGATTCTGCTATTGCTTTCTTAATGTCTGAAAGAACAACAGGTCTGAAATCAAAGTTTCTTATAACGGCACTAGGGCTAAAGGTAGGCAAGACTTTTGTTCCCCCTGTGAGGTTAGATTTAAGAACAGTTCCCCTGTAAGTTCCTATCTTATCTAGCCCTGTCAGCGCCCATAACGCGATACTCCCCATTGCAATAATTACATTAGGTTTGCACGCGTTAAGCTCGGTCTCTAGTCTATCTATCTCTCCCTCGTATTCTTCTTTCAAGAAGCCGAAGCCATTCACAGGAAACTTCGAGCGATTCTTCCCCTCTTTAAGCAATGCTTTATAAGAGTTTTTATTATTGAAGAAGTGTGCAGGATTCTCCTGTGCTGGCTTCTGAGAGAGAGCATAAGTGAGCAAACAGTTTTCCACATTTAGGTTTAGTATCTCACACATCTTGTGAAACATTTTACCTGTACTACCAACCATGATTTGACCAAGGCGCTGTTCATCTGTACTTGGAAAGTCAAAGACGAATGCGATCATGGATTCACCATTGCTTGGTTGCTGTGAAGGAACTGTCTGCTTTGTCATGCTAGAGTATTCTTTTTACTGAGGCTTGTAGAATATCTTTATTCTTACCAACCATTTCGTGCTTGATTAAACCCTTAAAGGTTTTACCAATTGCCATTTCTAGCAACTCACTGTATGGTAAGTCATCTACATGACCCAATTCCAGACCGCTTGTAAGGAAAGACTTTAATCCTGTAGCAGGATTCTTAACCTTCAAGGCATTAGGCGTAGCCCAGAACTCCATACGTGTGGGTTCTGCATTACCTAGTTTGTCGTCAGTTAGGTCTGAATCAATCACCCCAACTGCTTTGACGTTTAGTCTGATGAGTGGTGTTGAGTTTTCCCCAACCTCATCTGCTCTGTAAGATGTCACAGAGAATTCATAACTACCCTCGGGAAGTACAACCGATTCGGGTGTATCTTGAGGTGTCATGTTTAAAAAGTCAGCAACGTTAGACATTATTTATCTCCTTTCGAATTGCTCTCTTTGAGTTTTGCCTTTGCATTTTTCTGAATAGAATCAAATAGTTTACTCAAATCTAATTCGATATTAGGTTCTATTAAAGAAGGCGCTGTAACTTTCAGATCCATTCTATGATCTGACATTGTACGTATCGTGCGCTCTGTTCCTTTACTAGATGATCTAGTATCTATTCTGCAAACGCAGTTAAAGTATCTACCAATCTTAGTAGATAGCTTAGAACCTACGGAAGTTGGGTATGCTTTCGACACACCTAAATCACCTTCCATATACTGCATGTGTGTTGTCACAACAACATTACACTTCACTTCATCGCCTGTAATGTACTGTATAATATTCTGCACATCACGCGCTGCAGCACCCCATTCTGGTTGGCTAGCTTGTTCAGTAGGTTTCCTGTTATTAAAAACGAGAGCGGCTCTTAGGGCAGCCTCCCCCATAAGTGTTAGGGAGTCAATCACTAGAACCGTATCCTCTCCCCATTCTTTCACGTGACCCAAGTCTTCATCACCGTCTTTCCAATGAGACAACAATCGTGCCCCTCTTCTAAACGAATCAGCTTGAGCTAGTGAATCTCTCAACGTAACATATGAGACGTTCTTTACTGCGTCTGGTTTCAGAAACTCGGGCAGTATGTCAAGTCCGTCATCATAATCTAGTATACGTAACTTCTTACCTGCGTTAGCTAAACTCGCTAGGGCAGATGTCTTACCACTACCACTGTCTCCGCAGAGAAGTAGCTTAGTAACACTTGTAGATTTATGTTTACTTATATTTGCCATAAGTTGGTCTCCTGTTATGTTTGTAATTATATACTAAATAAATTATTTGTCAACAAAATATTTGTTAAGTATTTCAATTTGTTCTTCATACTTCCCCATTGCATTAAGTTCTTTCTCTATACTTTCTAGTATATCAGTGTGTTCACCAACACCAACAGCACTGTCCATATAAATTAATACGTTGGCTCGGTGCTTTGCAATCTGTCCTTCAGCATGCTTTAACATTGCGTCAATCATTATCAGCTTCATTATTTACCTCCTTCTATTACTTCTAATTTTATTGGTTTAGTTTCTTCAAGATCGGGATGATACTCTTGTTTGAAATCCGTGCCAAAGAATATATGTCTTTGTGATTTCGCGTGAGCACATGCCTCTCTATATCTGCAACCCCCGTAGTTTCCACAGGAGGTGAAGTTCGCTGGGTAATACTGTGAGTTAGCATATACGTCTGATATATCAAGATGATGTAGTGTATCATTGTACCACTCATCAATTAATTCTTTAGATACGTTATATACTTGTCTAGCAAATCGGCAGAAGTTAGCGCCTGTTTGAACTCCGTCAATAATAAAGCCGTCAACAGGTAGCTTCAGTACCTCGCGGCATGCCCAGATATAAGCAAAGACTTGGTTAGCTGGCATATAGCCATTGAAATAGTACTCTGATAAGGCAGTCTTTGTAGTCTTAGTATCAACAAGATATAACCTGTCATCAACAGAAACAATCTTATCTATGCGACCACTAAACCTGTGCCCCTTGTCTCCAATAGGTACTTCGAATCTCTGTTCCAATGCGGGCGACCCGTCTGGCATGGTGGCAAGTTTCAAGTTGTCATCCCAAAACTCTTCAGCTTTCCATACAACCGCACGAAGAGCGGCTTCCAATCCCCTTGCACTATCGTCTGCAAGTTTTAAATCTTCACCATAATCTTTTAGTATTAGAGATACAGCTTGACTAACTGATGCTTCTTTAGTCATACCCTCATGTCTAGCCTTATCCAACTCTTCTAACCCTGCGTGTACCGCAGAACCAAATCCTGTAGCACTAGAGTACTTGGTAGATTTCCAACCGTCTAGTACAGAAAACTTGTAGTATCTAGGACAGGCTAGAAAAGAACTAAGACTTGAAGTATCCCATATCTTTTGTATTGGCTGACCGTTATCATCCCATACAAATTTTCTTATTCTTGGTGGTGTACTCTCACTCATTGTTGTCTCCTTATTCTATTGATGGAAGTATCACCTTTGGTCTATACTCCACATAGTTCTCAATCAAATCTGATGGAACACATGTCAACATCAAACCCTCTATGTCATTCAGTTCTTTTGATATACTTGCACGCGCTATCTCGCAATTATTAACATCAGGATATAAAAATTGTGATGCCATGTTAATACATTTCTTATCATCAACAGGACCTAAACATAAATACCCTATTAAAAATACTACTGTTTTCATGTCTCTGATACTAGCATATCAAGTATATTCTTTTCAAATTTCTTGGGCACTTTCTTTACCGCGCTCTTCTTAGAAATTCTTTTACCACTTGCTTCTGCTTCCCTTACGTTTACGCGTGTGGCTTGTAAATATTCTACAATTTTAGTTATAGCCACATCATCATTAGATAGTTCAACAGAATCTTTCTCTAATAATTCTGTTGGTATCTCTATTGTTTCTGCTTCACTCATGTGCCCTCCTAATGTTTAGTATTTGAATCTGTCTTGTTGTCATTTAACTTTACGTATATAGATTCCAATGTGTCGCCTGTTCTCTCGTGCACCTTTTGCATCTCATCAATCAACGGTCCTGCCGTTGTAAACGTATGCAATACATCTGCAAGTAAACCAAACGAACCCATTGTTCCATACTTTAATAACGAAAGACGCATACCTATTTCATATAGTGATGATATCATTACATCAACATCATAAGTCTTAGATACATTTACTAATGGTTCTTTTAATTCATCAACACAGGCTTCAAAATCTGCCCTGTACTTATCTTCTTCTTTCATAGTTTCTCTCCTGTTCCCACGTTGAGTACGTCCAATTCTTCTAGGTCATCTAGAATATGTATTATCTCTACGCCATTTTCTAATTGTTTTATTTTAAGTGTGTCATATTTATATGGGTCACCCTCCCCCTTCTCTTCTGCTAACCCTCGATATGCTTTTATGTATTGGTATATACGCATACGTAAACTGAAAGGTCGGTCATGTTTAATTAAAAACTTGGGTGCTTCCTCTGAGTTTGGGTTATCTATTTCTTTTAGAACCTTTTCCAAAGCGACTGAAATATCTGTCCAACGGTAAAGGTTGCCCTTCTGTTTCGTCATTGTTTATCTCCTGTAAATATTCGTGGTCATTGGGGTCGAACATGGCATCATTTTCAAAATCTTCCACATCAAACACATCATCAACCAAATCAATAGTCTCGTCTAATAAGTAGTCATCACCTGTTGCATATCTTTTCTTGCCCATTATGTCCTCCTTAAACTATACCAAATAAATGCATTACTATTACAATAGCAAACCCATAGGTTGCTAACCATATACCTAATCCTGTTATAAAATAACAAGCTTCTTGAAAGCGATTCAACTTCTTGTACTCCATTCTTTTATATTATCTGTTGTGATAATTCTTTTGTTTGATAGCACAGATGAATTAGTAGATATAGCTGGTGTATCTTCTATGATAAACATATCAGCGATATGTTCTTTACCATCTAAAGTTTCTACTATAGTATTTACTAATGTATATCCTGCGTTAAGTTCCATAGCTGTGACGGATTCGTAAACTACATCACTCTTTATCTCATACAGCTCACCTTTTATTTTATATTTACATATCTTAGTATCGTAATGTCTGAATGTAATTGGATAACTGTTTAAGAAATCTTTGATAGTAAAATTACTATCAGTAGTGACTGCGTCACCCATCTTCTTTTGCTTTGCCAATAGTCCGTGCAACCTTTCCCCTTTCTTAAGAGTTCCGTACACAAACATCAACCTTTTATTTTTTGTCATACTAGTCCTTCATATTTTCGCGTAGCCAATCCTTTAACTCTGACTTACAAAATAGTTCTGTCATAAAGTTCCCAAAGGAATTAACTATGTGCTCTTCATCTTTGTCTTTTATATTGTACTGATAAAATGCTACATGCATACACTCATGCACAACAACATTGAACGCGTCAGCACCCCCTTCTTCAATCATCTCTTTATCTAGATAGATTTTATACGGAGGTTTCTGTACAAACATACCCTGTGCTTCACCCATTTCATATATTATTTCGTGGGGGGCACAGACTAATTCTACTTTGAAAGGTCCGATTGTCACAAACTTAGGTAGTCTTTTATTTTTTCCCATAGATTTGTATACCATGCTTTCTCTTTTTTGTCAAGTAAAATCTTCTTATCTTCGTTATTGTTTAAGATATGATACCATACCCAAAACATTTTTCTTTTCTTTCTATTCATTTTTATCCTCGTCATTGTGTCGGGGTGTGTGGTACAACCAACCCATGTCACTGATCTCTTGCCTGTTAAATGCTTCGACAAATTGTCGGACACTATAATACTTAGGGTTATGTTCTGCAGTACCTACACCACTTTCAAGAAATCTTTGCAGTTCTTCGTCCGTCACTGTGTCGTTAGGATTCCAAAAGGCTATATCCCATACCTCTTTTTCTTCAGCCCTCATTGTGTACACCTAACCATTGCATGTATGCTTTATGATCCTCTATTCTTTTTTGAGGGTGTGTATCATACACAATAGCCAAACGTTCAACCATGAATGCCCTCATTTCTTTGCTTGATATATGCTCACATATAAAATCATAGACACCTCTAGCGAAAAATATATTATCTCGCGGAAGATCTGTGCTTTTCTTTTGTGTCATTGATATCCCCTTTCATTGTCTTTACTTTCACCATATGCGTTGCGTAATCCCGCAACACTTTATCGAGTCCTTCTAACTCATGTGTCAGCATAGTCATTCTATTGTTTAGTATTTCTACTTCGTCATTGAGATCTTTCATTCTCATCTTTATTATACTACTATTGACAGCCATGTTTTTCCTCCATATTTTTAAACCATATTGGTTTTCTTACTCCCTTATCCCACTTAGCAAAGTATTGTTTGTCGTGGAAATAATATTCGCGATACGAATCTATATGATTATCACACCACTTGTATTGATCGGGCATACATAATGGTACAGTTGTTAAATCAAATGCGTCATTCCCTTGATTGGAAATAAAAGATTCACGTATGTCACCTAGTAAAGACCACACCGTGTCAAGTATACGTTCTGATTTATGTATTTTACCAAAGCGATATTGGTATTGTTTATTTATTTCTTTACCATGCTCTAGTGTCCATAGAAAATTCTTGTAAGAGTCACCCACCCAGACAGTCATTGGGTGCTTAGGATATGCACTCTTATATACTGAATCGCCTTTGATTACCTGAGGTATCTGGTTTCTTACCGCAGTTGATAACATCTGACAAGTTTCCAATAACATTTTTGGAACGTGCTTGTCGCATAACATTCGTGCTGAAGCGATAGCACTATCGTCTAAATGAAATATATTCATGCTACTTTCTTTCCTTTCTGTTTAAGTTTGTTTCTCATTTCAAAGTATACAATCGCTTGTGCTATTGTCAATGTTCCATTGATTGACTTAGCTTTAAGTTCTTCGTATTTTCTTTCTTGTTGATTGTTCATGTATCTTATCCCCTATGTAAGTGTATGCCATGTGTAGTTGTATATCTTTGGCTACAATTTCGCGTTGCATTATCTTATATGCTGACGCATATCCTACACAAGCCATAGTTATCATCATTAAAAATAGTATTAGGTTAGTCATCACTACCACCCTCTCTTACAAGATTGCCCTCATGTTCCCACCACATCCTTGCTTCTGCTTCTTCGTATGCTTCTCTATCCTCATCAATCTGTTCCAACAGTTTGGTTTCATAATCAGATAGGTTATCTTCGTATCGTCTTTCTTCTAGTTCCATAAGCCATGCTTTAACTTTGCCCATTTACTTCCTCGCTTTCCTGTGTTAATTGTTCTAACTTCTTGTTGAAGTATTCCGTTGCCTCAAACCAACCTTGTGCTATTAGTTCATCATCAGTTAGTTCATCTCGTTCTTTGTACCTATCAAGAGAATCAGATAGTTCTGAGTTCAATCTGATAAGTTCAGTCTGTAGTTTTTCTATTATCATTACTTATCCCTTCTCATTCTAGCTACAGTAAGAATAGATACTATCGCCAGTAAGTTAATTAATATATACATAAACATTATTATAATCCTTTCATTAATAAAGTCAAGTTGATATTGTGTCGCAGTCTTCGAGTATACGCGACATGTTCTCGGTATAAATCCGAGGGTCTTTGAATTAACAGATTTGACCCTTACACCCCTCTAATATATGAATTAAAATATAATATAATATATTTATATAGTATATAGATAGGCATAGCACTATCGTTTCTGCCAACCCTCGTGTTTATGTCGGAGATATGTCGCATATCTACGTGAGGAAAGCCTATGCTAACTGTTGATATCCGTGCTCATTAAACGATTTGACATTTGGACTGTCAAATGTTGGTCGGATATTGCCGAAGCCGTCTGTGTAATTAACATAGGGTAAACTTCTTACCATTCGCAATTCATTTGGTCTAGGAAATGGTACACTTACTTCTGTTATAGAAGATTCTTGAAGAGTAGTACCACCATTATCAAAGTATGGTATCTTTTGTTTAGCTTTGGGATATAGATTAGGATATGATCGCCATACGTTAGGCATTTTAAATATCTTACGCATAACCGTATGATGTTTTTCTTCAGCCAATGCATTTGATATCCACTCTTGTCTATCTATTTTAATACCACGCATACCAAGTATATATGTAGTATCATATAAACTCTTTCTTTTATTATCGTTATATATTTGAGTATTGTATTTTCTAACCAACTCAAGCGTAGAACTATCCGTTGACATCACTTCGAAAGGGTGAACACCATCAGAAGTCGCGGGTTTAACTTTGAGTATAATGAACTCTACTTGTTTCATATAGTGATTACCATTCCAACGTCTATGATCTTGTGATACGGCTGACCAATCATGTCCGCCATAAATAGAATTCGCGTCTTGTGAACTTAGTCGTCTACCTCTGTTGGTAGTTAGCACCCATGTGCTTTTACGTCTAACCATACTTAAGGTTTGCCTGTTGTCTACATATTCTAAATATGTACCCTCAGCATTGGCGTGATATTGAGGTCTATATCCTACAATGTGTATGCCACCCAGTGCAGTCGGGTATAGTTTTACGTTAGTCATTTTTCGTGCCCCCTTTGTTGTTTGATCGCGTGTCTATTAAGTTATCAACTGCATCATATATATCCATTTCATCAGCAGTGACCAACTCGCATAGCATTTCTGCTGTGCCTGTTGGGTTATGGTATATGACCTCTGATATATCAGCTTGTGATAATCCAATCAGATCAGATAGATTGTATGGTGTATTGTCATCACATAGATCCACAGATTTTTTCGCGTTTGCTTTGCTTGTCCATTTATCATAGTTGTATATGTCATCACTATAATCCATGCCATTGTATCCGTTAAACCACGATCTATTGTATGATGTGATTGCTTTTGGTTGCGTAGATATGGTGTCAGTCTTGACATCATAATCATTACCCATACCGCGTTGTATGGAGTATGTATTTGATAGCCACATACTATCCATTGTTTCACCATGATCTTCGTTGATGATTGTGAACTTACCATTACTTCCGTCAAGGAATAATAGTTTATCAGAGCCAATAGATTCTTCTATCATATCCCTCCAATCCGAATTGTATAACAGTTCTGGATTGTGTGCTAACATTGGTCGTAATATCCACTTCACATATTGATGTGTATCTGATTTGTCTACATCAATCATTGGTGTTGGTAATTGCGGTCCGTTGTGCATAACCCATATAGATCTGTTATGCTGTTTCATATTAAGCACTTCAAATGGGTGGCAGTTTGATCTGTTAGTTCCACCATTAGTTGTGAATCTAAAGTGCAATCCCATTGGGATTTTCATACTTTTGTATTTATCCCATAAAGATACAACATCACCCTCAGTTTTGGGGAGATGTTTAAATGTTTGTATCTTGCCGTCAGCAAGAAACATACCACCAAATCCGTCAGAATTATTGTGATATGCTGATGTTAGTAAGTTTTGTTTTAACTCACTAGCATTGTCTGATTTAATAATTAAACACATTAACTTTCCTCACTTTCGTTTTGTATGTTTTTAGTTCTACCCTTGTTATAGCCCTTGCGAACTAACCATGAGAATAAGTAAGGATAGGAACCTTTATTCTCAGATGTATTCATATAGCTAACGAAGTTAGTATATGATAACCTATTTACTGTATCGGTATCTTTGTCCATACCCACAGTTCTTACAAAGTTGCATATTGCATCTACAAATTCAATGTTTCGCATGATACCTTGTTTGGCAATATTACCTCTGAATATTCTGAACTCAATAGTTTTTGGTTTGTGTGTTGCCAACGCTTCATACTTATCTGATCTTTGTAATGCGTCTTTGATACCTTTGTATTTCTTAGCTGACCATTGCGTTGAATTACGCCCTGCGATAGCCTCCATGAATTTGCTATTAGCTTTGCCATTGACAAATACCAATAGCTTACCAATTTCAAGTGGTGTTAATGAAGTGCGATCAACGTGTATATGCATACCGCACGTTGCAGTATGCCATGATGATAGTTGATCTGAATAGTTTGCCTCACAGAATTTAGTCCAACCCTCTTTGAGTGCTGATATAGTAGCGGGTGCTGATACTATTTCAAAACCATTTTGTAGTGATCCGTCATGTTTGCACAATGCGAAATTTTCCATAGTTCGACCAACCTTTTCAGCAATAGTGCTAGAACAATCGTTTCGTCGTTCAACCTCTATTTCAGTTGCTAATAGTCGCTTCTCGTTGCCATGATATATAGGATTGAGTTGTTCAGTCACATCATAATCATAGCCGTATATACCATTACAATATCCGTCATCATCATAATCTTCATCTTCATCATCATACGGGTAGTCATCATCATGGTAGTATTCGTCATGCCCCTCATGATATCTGTAATTATCACTACAACAAGAGCCTACATAATTGTCATAACTTGCCACGTATATACTGTCATCTCGACAAGATGTATCACCACAGTCATTACATTCTGTATAGTTTTCTGATATGGAAACATACAGGTTTGAGAAATGCCTCTCAAGAGAGAAAGCTCTTGAGGGATCGTGTCGATCTGCGTTTAAGCTAGATGCCCTTATAAGATGTTTAACTCTTTCGTATGCGTCTTTGATACTGTCATATAATTCAACACCTTCAACACCGTACGTATCTTCAAAGTCAGTATACGTATATCTATCATACTTTAAATGATCGTACATACCATACAAAGATAAGGTACTACCAAAGTTTAAACAGTTCTCGTTTCGTAGCTTACTTAATAATGTCATTAAAACCTCACTCTCATTTCATTATTAAAATTATTATACAGATAACCACGACAAAGTAAATTGTCCACTTTGTCGCAGTCATAACTTTGCTGAAGTCGATCTTCAACATATCAACCGCCATTAATAGCTGTCGTATCGACTTGAACAGAATCTTCAACCGACATTGAATTACTAGTATATAATACTGTAAATCCTTGTTTTTTCAGTTGAGTATTAAATCGTGAATAGGTGCTTGGATATGCCTTACCTTGCCTATCCAAAGTCGGTGTTTCAGTATTTAAAAATGTAATAGCGAACTCATATAATGCTTTCACATTTCCAAATACCTTAGGCACATCTAAGTAGTTAGATCGTGCTAAATATACAGTTTTTGCCATGTTATTTTACCCCCCATGCGTCCTGTAAATCGTTTATATTTAGAGCGTCGTTTCGTTTGTCAGATTGTGATTGTATTCGATCAGCAAATCTATGCTTATCAAATCTGTTATTACTACAAGCCATGATATAAGTTAAATCATCTACCATAGCTTTTGTAGGGTTATGTTTCGCTATTAAGTCTGCGAATTCTATAAACTGTTTTCTTGTTAATGCCATTTTATACCCCTACCAATTCTTCTCTGATTTCTTTGGCAGTTGTCAGCATTGTGTGTTTTAGTTGCTCAAATTCATCTTTAGAAATTAGCCCGTCAATGACTTGCGTCCACCATTTATCTATAAGTTTATTTTCTACCCTATTGATAGAAAGTTTTACAGTTTCGTTTACTTTCATTTACATTACCTCACTAATTAAATCTAGTATGCCACAACCATTTTAAAAGTCAATGGCACATTCTGTCGCACCTAGCAATTATCTGCTAGATGCTAATTTCATATATTTTGCGTAGTCGGGGTGTTGTTGAGCCTTACGAAGTAAAGCCACGCGACCTCCATCTGAAAGCCTTTGATTTTCAGTTTTAAATACATAACCCGTAAAAACGGATTTTGCAGGATTTTCATAACAGTCTTTTTGACCGTTGAATATTGGCGATTTTCCTAAAGGTAGGAAACCACGTCCAATGATACCCATACTTGATTTCATTTTTATTCCCTCACAATCTTAAATCAGTATGACAGATTGAATTCTAAAGTCAAGGTCAAATCTGTCGCACCCTCAACAACCATTTAATAGTATAATAAATAGACAATGAGATCGATCTACATTTGAAATGTCTATTTAAAAAGTCTATTAAATTAGTTGTTTAAAGTAGGTTAAGTATGACACCATGATTTAAAATAGCAAGGTTATTTTGGTCACATGGGGCAGGTTGTCGCAGTGCGACAATTCGCCGAGTATATGCGACACTATATCCTGCGTCAATTTGTCACATGTGGCATATAGTCGCACTTTATTTTGGACGTGGGGTACCCTACGATTTACACGCATCAGTTTTTCTTCCTAGCGATAACTCTAGGTGATAGCCTCAGTAGAGGCTATCATATAGATTTATCTTTGCAATGTGGCAACTTGTCTCGCAAACCACCCTGCGTCAGTTTGCCACACCTTATACACAGGTGCGACATCTTGACCTATGTAAATCTTGTTGTTATTTTTAACCTTTCGCTTGAGCCAACCGAAAGATTTAGATTTCATTAATGTATTTTTCATGTTTCAAGTCTAGCACGATTTGAAAATTAAATCAAATGGTCAGATTGTCGCAGGGGTTTTGGGTGGTTGTTCGTAGTTTGTTCCAGTATATGGAACGCATATGGTAGTAATAATTTATTACTTAGGTTCGAGCGGGGTACTAGGACAGAGGGGTGCGGTGCTAATATAATACCCCCACCCCCAAAAAATCACGACCGCCACTACATACATATGCAGCAGAAAAAATTTTAGCAAAAATTTAGACTTTTTTATTTTCGCGTCTAAGCTGGTGTATGTAATCGTGCAGGCGCAGATCAGGTCTGTTAGGATTTCGCGTGCCCCTCTCCTCAGTGAGATAGGTAGAGAGTATATCCACAAAATCCTTGGGGCTCAGGTTATTAGATAGTGTTTTCAAATAGCGGCTTATATGCCGCCTCATCTTTTGGGGAGATATTATTCTATGGGATTCTTTCATAGCGCGCGCTACCTCCTTCTGTTTGTGCGAGGGGGTATGCCCGAAGGCATTTTTAACCCCCTCTTCTTACAGGAGACACCCTCGGGGAGAGGGATGCTGTAATGCTATCATAACAACCCTTGTTTACACAAGAGGTGTATGTTATAATTTTTTTTATATGGATACAAATAAACCCTTGACAGGGAGACAAGAATTGTTCTGTCAAGAATACATCAAGGATCTAAACTCAAAGGCAGCGGCAAAGCGTGCAGGATATTCAGATAAAGTAGCAGACGCAAAGTCGTACCAGTTCTTAAAGATGGATCGCATTAGAGATAGAATATCAGAACTTAAAAAAGATTCTATGAAAAGGCTGCAGCTTGATGCAGATGATATACTAAGAAGGTTAGTGCGTATCGCGGATCAAACAGAACAAACAGGTGATTATAATGCGGCTATTAGAAGCTTAGAGTTGTTGGGGAAACACAAAGCATTATGGACAGACAAGACTATAAATGAAACTACTTTAGTAAATGCATTTGCATCAGGTAATTCTGATGAGGATATACAACGAGATGTAGAACGTTTAAAGAAAATTGCTACACCTAAACTAAAAATTATATCAGGAGACAAAAAATGATTTTAACACCTAAGCTAGAACCGTACGCAGGACAACCAGATGTGGATACTTATTCTCAGATAGTTTTGTGGGGCGGCATTGCATACATCAGAAGATAGAGACGCAGCCACAAGGCTGGCTGTTAAACAAGCGAGAGATGACTTACTAGCATTTGTAATGCTAATGAATCCTAGCTTTAATGTAGGACCACATCACCGTTTACTTTGTGATCAACTAATGCAGTTGGAACAAGGAGAAACTGATCGTCTTATGGTCTTTGTTTCTCCCCGTTCTTCTAAATCTCTAATCACATCTACTTACTTTCCCGCTTGGGCGCTGGGGCGCAATCCTTATTGGCAAGAGATAGCAGTATCTCACTCAGATGATCTAGCAACTAAGTTCGGTAGAACTATTCGTGATATTATAAATACAACTGCATACAACACAATCTTTCCTAAAGTTAAAATTAAAAAAGATAATCGCGCTGCAAACTCCTGGGCACTAGAAGAAAGTGGTAAACAAGCTGGAAGTTTCTTGGCTGCTGGTTCTGGATCAGGTATTGCAGGTTTTGGTGCGCACTTAGCTATCATTGATGACCCTATATCAGAGCAAGATGCGTTCTCTAAGACTAGAAGAGAGCAGCTAAACGAGTGGTACTCCTCTGGTTTGCGTACAAGATTGATGCCAGGTGGAAAAGTTGTGCTAGTTATGACAAGATGGCACGAAAATGACTTAGCAGGTCACCTGTTAAAGCAACAAGAGTCTTCACCTTTAGCAGATAAGTGGTCAGTTGTTAGGATTCCTGCAATAAATACTGCAGAATCTGCACAACAATTAGAAAAAGCTAGAGACTTTCTCATAACACAAGGGTATTTAACAGAATCTTACCCAAAACCTAAGCTTGGTCACTCTTTCTGGGAGGCACCTGACCGCGAAAACGGTTTTTGCTGGGCAACAGAGGACATAATACGTACAAAAAACAATACACCCCCTTTTAAATTTGATGCATTGTACTTACAAAGCCCGTCATCAGAGACAGGCGGCATAATACAAGTAGATTACTGGCAAGATTGGACTAGTGAAGACCCGCCTGAGTGTGATTTTATTATACAGTCTTGGGATACTGCGTTTTCTACTAAGACAACTGCAGATTACTCAGTGGTTACTACGTGGGGAATATTTAAAAAAGATGAAATTAGTCTAGCTAACATGGTTTTATTGGGAATGGAGAAAGGTCGTTGGGATTTTCCTACATTAAGACAAAAAGCTGTAGATAAATTTATGAAACATAAACCAGATTCTATAGTAATTGAAAAGAAAGCTTCAGGACAATCTTTAATTCAAGATTTAAGACTAGCGGGGCTACCAATTCAAGAATACCAACCTGATAGAGATAAAGTATCTAGGGCATACGCAGTAAGTTCTTTATTTCACAACTCAAGAATCTTTGCTCCTTTATTAAAACCGTGGGCAAAAGATACTATAGAACAATGCAGACAATTTCCAGCAGGACCTCACGATGATATTGTAGACTCTGTGACGCAAGCCATATTGTATGTCCGTAATGGTGGATACTTAGAGCATAGTGATAATTCATGGCTTGACTTGGATGAGTCAGCAGTGTATAATAAAAAACGCAGACGTTATTATTAAGGATTGATATATGATAGTAGAAAAACAACTTGAATTACTAGAGGGCGAAGATCTTACATCGCCTGAATCCCCAGTCAAACCTGTTGACGAAGTAATGGTTACACCAGACGGTGGAGCTGAAGTTACTTTAGAAGATCAAGGTATGGTAGAAGAAGCTAAGGCTATGGGTTTATTTGACGAAGACGAAAATTCTATGGAAGCTATGGAGCATGATGCTAACCTAGCAGAATTTATTGATGAAAAAGAATTAGGATCTATTGCAAATGAATTACAAGATTCATTTGAAAGAGACAAACAATCTAGAGATGAGTATGATAGTATAGCTGAAGAAGGGGTAGACTTATTAGGTTTTAAATCTGAGGACAGTGATGAACCTTTTCCAGGAGCAGCTTCTTCATCTCACCCCGTACTTGCTCAAGCCGTTGTAAAGTTCCAAGCAAAAGCATATAAAGAATTATTTCCTACAGAAGGACCTGTACGTACAAGAATTGTGGGATTACAAACTCCGCAAAAAATGGAACAAGCAAATCGTGTTCGCCATTTTATGAATTATCAAACACAAGTGCAGATGCCAGAGTATGGTCCTGAACTAGATCGTTTATTATTTTACGTAGCTCTTTATGGTTCAGCATTTAAAAAAACTTATTGGGATGTAAACTTACAAAGACCGAGAACTGAATATATTAAAGCACAAGATTTTTATGTAGATTACTATGCATCTGATTTAGAAAACGCAGAAAGATTTACACACAAGTATTCCATGTCTATGAATGAAATTAAAAAATTTCAAATGGCTGGAACTTTTGCAGACGTAGATGTAAGCGAAAGTAATATAGATGGAACTTCTGCACAGGAAGCTTCAGATGAAATATTAGGTGTTACTAAACCTTATGGTGAAACTGAACGTGTAGAAATTTTAGAAATGCATGTTAACTTAGACTTACCTGGATTTGAAGATCCTGATGGTTTAAAACTTCCTTATGTAGTTCACATGACTGACGAAGGTAAGATATTAGCAGTAAGAAGAAACTGGAATGTAGAAGATATAAAGAAAGAAAAGAAAATGTACTTTACACATTACTATATGATACCTGGTTTAGGTTTCTATGGTTATGGTTACTTACATTTAATTGGAGGTTTAACTAAGACAGCAACTTCATCAATGAGACAATTGATAGATGCTGGAACGTTTTCAAACTTACCTGGCGGTTTTAAAGCACATGGTCTTCGCGTGCTTGCGCCTGACGAGCCTATAGCTCCTGGTGAATGGAGAGAAGTAAATAGTCCTGCGGGTGACCTAGGCAAGTCTCTACAGCCTTTACCTTTTAAAGAACCTTCAGGTACATTATTTAATTTAATGCAGTATGTTGTTAATGCTGCGAAAGAGTTTGCTGACTCGACCGACAACATAGTAGATCAAGCATCTAACTATGGTCCTGTTGGTACGACTATGGCTTTGCTAGAGCAGAGTTCTAAGTTGTTCAGCGCTGTGCACAAGCGTCTGCATAACGCTCAATCCAAAGACCTGCGAATCTTGGCGAGACTAGATTTTGAGTATCTTCCTGATCTGTACCCGTATGAGATCGCAGGTGGTGCACAACAAGTTTTTAGAAATGATTTTAATTTAAAGTCAATTGATGTTCTCCCTGTGTCCGATCCGAACATGCCGACTGAAGCTCATAGAATTGCAAAGATAAACGCGATTATGCAAATAGCACAACAGAATCCTCAAGCTTACAATATGGAAGCAATAGGCATGGAATTGTTTTCTGCTATGGGCATTGAAGAACCACAAAGATATTTAAAACAAAACATGCAACCTATATCAGCTGACCCTGTTACAGAAAATATGGCAGCTATGAAGGGGGCACCTTTAGTTCCAAGGCAAGATCAAAACCATGATGCTCACATCGTGGCTCACGCTTCTATGATAAATAATGTAGCGTACAAAGAAAATACTATAATGCTTCAAGCATTATCTTCTCATATACAAGATCATTTAGCTATGAAGTACAGAGGTGAAGTAGCCCAGATGATTGGTGATCCTCAAATAGTACAAGCCATGATGTCAGGACAACCACTGCCGCCTGAAATGGAAAATCAAATAGCATTACTTACAGCCAATGCTTCTGATTCTATTATGAAGCTAGATGAAGAAAAACAAAAAATTATGACTGGACAAAAGAAAGATCCTCAAGAACAACAACTAGAGTTGCAAAGAGAAGATTTAGAATTACGTAAAGCTAAGTTGGCTTTAGATGCTAAGAAACATCAAGACGAAATATCTTTAGATGAAGCTAAAGTTATGATAGATGATGAGAATACAGATTTAGAAAGAGAACGTAAAATGACAAAGGATGCTATGGATATGGCTAAGTCTGGAATACAAAATGCTAAGATAATGATTAAGAAAGAAATAATGTAATGGCAGCAGATCCCAGATTAAAACGCGCAGGGGTCAGTGGTTATAACAAACCTAAAAGAACTCCTAGTCATCCAAAAAAATCTCACGTAGTAGTTGCTAAAGAAGGTAACAAAGTTAAAACTATTAGGTACGGGCAACAAGGTGTGTCAGGTGCTGGCAAGAATCCAACAACTGCTAAAGATAAAGCTAGAAGAAAATCATTTAAAGCACGGCACGCTAAAAATATATCTAAAGGAAAAATGTCTGCAGCTTACTGGGCTGATAAAAGCAAGTGGTAATGAAAGACTTTAAATTATTATTTTTTATATTATTTATGTTTGGACTTGTGGCTGTTGTAACAGATACTAGGGCTGAGACAAATACTGTGTCTAGCACGGTAGTTACGAATTCAACTCCACCTACGGCAAATGCTCCATCTGTGATTAATTCTAATAGTGATATTTGTAAAGTTGGAGTTGGCTCTAGTGTGCAAAATAATGTTTTAGGTTTTGCTACAGGTTATGTAATAGATGATGAACTATGCCAAAATTTAAAATTATCTAGATCATTGTACTCAATGGGAATGAAAGTTGCTGCAGTATCTGTATTATGTCAAGACCCTCGAGTCTTCGACGCGATGACAGATGCAGGAACTCCGTGTCCATATAATGGGGCTATAGGAACAGAAGCTCAAGATGGTTGGAAGAGTAACCCAGAGAGTATTCCTGATGGAAGTAAATATAAAATAAATTACGTTGAAGACAATAAACCAGAAACACAGGAGTTTAGTGATGCGGACAATGCTTTATTATTTAAAACTTTGTTTATTCTTACTACTGGTATCATTATCTTCTAAAGCAGATTGCCTTCCTGATATAGAAGGACTTTGTATTCCTGGCGTTACAATCACAGAAGATACCCAAGTTGACATTACTGAAGAAGATTTAGGTACAGAGATTGTTACAACAACTGTAACCACAGAAACTACTACAACCACTACAGTAACTAATGAAGACTCAGGAGATATTCTAGATGGAACAAATGGTTATGTTACTTCTACAAAAGAAGGTGACATGGATTCAGACTGGGGTGGGCAAGGTCCTGCAAGTATACCAACAGGTAATGCTTGTTATGGATTAGGTTCTGATAAGTGTGCACAAATTACAGGATCAGGTAATTCTACTTCTTCTATGGGAGTTGAAGGTATGGGTACGACATTTATACAAACTGTCGATATTTCAGATCTAAATATAAGCAACGGGGGAAAAGTTAAATATACAATTGAGGTAGATAAACAAGATGATCAAGATAGAATATACATGCACATTACAGGACTTAACGGAACTAGTCAGGTCTTTTCAGGCACTGACATCTTGTCTGAGTCTGGAGTATCAACAGGCTACCAATCTTATAACGGGTCTTTCGATTTCAGTGGTGTACTAAACAAAGTTACTATTGAAATAGGGGGCAGAGATATCAACCTAGCAGTAGGACCTGTCTTTGATGATGTTAGCCTTAATGTGTTTTATAATGTAGTTAATACAATTATAACGCAACAAGTTACAACTTTAGAACAAATATACTATTTAAACATATTTGATCCTACGGAAATAGAATTTGTAGAAGAAGTATTTGAATATAATGATGTAGTTGTAGATGATGGCATGGTAGACTTTGCACCTATAGAACCAGAAACAGAAGAGATTACTTTTGAAACTGTAGAGATGGAAATAAATTTTGAAATGGATTTCGATATGGAATTTGCTCCACCTCCTCCTATGGAACTATTGGCTCCTTCTGATATGCCAGTAGAAATTCCTGTTAATATAGAAACAGTTGAAGCTGAAATACAAATAGAACTTGAAGAATTGCCTCCACCACCAGATATGGTTGCGGCAGTAGAAGAAGTTCCTGAACCTGAAATGGATATGCCAGAACCAGAAACACAAGAAGGACCTCCTAATATAGAAGAAGTCCAAGAAGCTCCAGCAGAAGTAGAAGAAACTATAGATGAACAACCGACAGAAGAAGAAACAATCGAACCCGATAGCGAAGCTGCTGAAGAGCCCGCTGTGGAAACTGAAGATAGTACCGAACAAGAAGAAGTACAACAGGAAGAAACTGAAGAACCAGAAAAACCTGTGAAAGAACCTAGTGCTAAAGAAAAAGCAGCTACTAAAATAGTTAAAAAAATAGATGACAAGGCTAGATATGATGATGCAGCTCAAATGAAAACATTAATAGTAATGCAGATCTTAGGCAATACTAAAACATTTTTTGATACTCAATCAACAATACAAGATACAAATGTTAATGAGTATTTAAATAAAGTAATAGATGATCAGTATGGTGATTTATTCATAGCAGAACAAGGACAAATAATGGAGGATATAGTAAATGCCCAGTATTGAGTATTCGGGAATGAAGATAACTGGAGGAAAGGTGTTTGCCATTCTTACTTTGTTATCTGCTCTCGGTGGAGCCGCATGGACAGGTTTCACTTTCTATCAAGATTATCTTGACATGAAAGAAAAGATAGTAACATATACAGAACCAGATCTAAGTGGCTTTGATAAAAAGTTAGCGTTGATTGAATCTGAAACTAATGCTAAAGTAGAAATTTTAATTCAAAAAGTAGAAGGATTAAAGAGTGAGTTAGATATAGTATTAGAAGAAATAAATCTAGTAGCTCAAGTAAGTCGTGAATTAAAAGATGACCTTAAAACAGATTTACGTCAAATGGAAGGTGACGTGCGTCACATAACTGAAATTGTAAATGATGTAGAGGATAGACAGAAAGAAGATGCTAGAGAACTTTTAGATGAGATGAAATTGTTAGAAGATAATTTAGATTTAAAAATAAATAAAGCTTTAAATAATCCTTTATCAGGGTTGACATCTAAGAAATAATTACTATATAATATAGATAGCTGCCGTAAGGAGCTAGTAAACTTTGCTTTCAAAGGAGGTATATTATGACAAGCTTAGAACAATACAATCCGTTTTGGATAGGATTTGACAATATATTCAATAGGATGGATTCATTAGAATACACATCATTTCCACCATACAACATAAGAAAGATCGACTCTGAAAAATATGAGATCGAAATGGCTGTCGCTGGTTTTACCAAAGACAACGTAAAGGTAAAGTATGCAGAAAATACTTTAACTATTACAGGCACAAAAAAAGACAAGAAAGACTCAGACAAACTAATACACAAAGGAATATCAGAAAAAAACTTTACTAAGAAGTTTGAATTAGCTGATGATTTTGTAGTAGAGGATGCAGGGTTGCAAGATGGTCTGCTTTGTGTTAAACTTAAAAAGATAATTCCTGAAGAAAAGAAGGAAAAGATTATTACTATTAAGTAGTCTAACTTTCGGGGGTGTCTTTTAAAGGTGCCCCCTTTCAGAATTACAGGAGAACACATGTTAGATCAAGTTAAAAATTACAAAGAACGTATGCAAAAAGTTTTGGCTGAAGCAATTGAAGCCAACAATCAGCAACTACTTACAGGTAGTACTGATGACTATGCTGGCTATAAATTTTTAGTAGGTATAGGACAGACATTAAATGATATGTCTGATAGACTAGAAACGGAGTATAAGAAATTATACAAAGACATCGCAGGAGGAACAGATGAATAAATTACCTAAACCACAAGGCTATCGTATGCTACTTAAACCATATGAACCACCATCAACTACATCAGGTGGTATATTATTATCAGATCAAACAAGAGAACTAGCTAAGTTTGCTTGTGTAGTATCTAAAGTAATTGATATGGGTCCAGAATGTTATAAGAATATGGACAAGTCAGTGACTACTTGGTGTAAAGTAGGTGACTATGTTTTGACTGGTAAGTATGTAGGACTTAAGTTCAAATATGAGAATGAAGATTATTCTGTCATAAATGATGATGAAGTCGTAGCTATAGTACCTGAGCCAGATAAAATAAAACATAGATAACCCCTTGCAATATTACCACCAAATGTGGTATTATATTGATCACAGCGTATAAACGCAGTTCGCAACTGACGGAGGTATAAATGATAGAAGACCCAAAACAAGAAGAACTTAATCAAGAGGAAGAAGATCTTGAGATTGAGATAGATGAAGGGGGGCAACAAGAAAGCCAACCTGAAGAGCAGCCAGCTCCAGAACCAGAAACTCCAGAAACTGAAGATGAAGAAGTAGATGATGAACCTGTAGAGGAAGAAACATCTAGTGAGTCTGACGAAGCTGAAGAATCTGATGATAAAAAAGTATATGGCAAAAGAGCTGAAAAACGCATAAAGCGTTTAGTAAAACAGCGTAAAGAACTACAAGAAAAGCTTGAAGCGCTTGAAATAGAAAAACAGAAGTTTCAACAAGAGCGTGAAACGCTAGCTGGTAGAACTGCTGAATCTGAACTAGAAGCTGTAAAGCAATATGGTAATAGATTACAAGCTCAAGAAAGAGAAGTACTAGCTACTTTAAAGGATGCTAAATCACAAGGTGATGTAGATAAAGAAATAGAAGCAACAGATAAACTGGCTTCTATTAAAGCTGAAGCCTTAATTGTAAAGCAATACGAACAAAGAGCTGGTAAAACTTCCACAACTAAAAAAGTTTCTGCTGAAGAAACTGCTGAAAAGCCTGAGAGTAAATCTCCTGTTCCAGACAGAAGAGCTGTTCAATGGCAAAAAAGAAACTCGTGGTTTGGTGGTAATGACCAAAGCACAAAGATTATGACACAAGCTGCTATGGTAATACATAAGGAGTTGATAGAAGAAGGAGTATATCCTGATGCTGACCCTGATGAATACTATAGTGAACTAGATGCTAGAATCAGAACAGAGTTTCCTGAAAAATTTAAAGCAGATAAAGCAGCAAAGAAAGTGCAAGTAGTTGCGGGAGGAACGCGTACCTCTCCAAGTGGCAAACAGAAAGTCACATTGACTAAATCAGAAGTAGAGACTGCTAATAAATTAGGAGTATCTTTACAAGACTACGCGAAACAAAAAATGCGCAGAGATCAAACTGCGGGATAAGGAGTAGATGAATGACACAGGCTACTAAGACAACTCGAAAGACGCGAGCATCGGGTACTCGCAAAAAAACATGGGCACCACCTAACCGATTGGAAACTCCAAAGGCTCCAGATGGTGTACATTATAGATGGGTTCGAAATGAACTACTGGGTGAAAGCCACGCAGGTAACGTTCACGAAAGAAGCCGTCAAGGATACGAACCAGTTAAACCAGAAGAACTTGGCGTTGACTGGCAATCGGATGTTTTAGACACAGGTAAACATGCGGGTACTGTTAGATCAGGGGATTTGATTCTTATGAAAGTCGATCAAGAGATCGCGGATCAAAGAAACGAGTTCTTTGCTGACAAGACCAAAGCTGCAGAGGGAGCTGTCAACTCTGAGTTGCAGAAAAACAATAGCGCTGTTGCACCTATAAGCCAAGATGAACAATCCTCAGTCTCAGTAGGCGGGGGAAAACAGGCAAAGTTTGAGGACTAATAGGTACCTCCACTTTGCTAATTAATAACGGAGGTAAACATGGCAGGTTTTGGATTAAGTCCAGTTAAACATGCGAAAGGCGGAGTTGTTAGAACTAATAACTTTGTCGGTTCAAACGGTTATAGAATCGCCACTACTGCCCCAACAGCATTCTTCGAAGGTGATCTCGTGACTCTAAGCTCAGGTAATATCGTAACAGATATGGGAGCAGCAAGTCCAGGCGCAGTCGTAGGTGTTTTCTGGGGTGCGGAATATCAAGACAACTCAACTGGTGAAGTTAAGTTTGTTAGAAGTATTCCTAACGGCACTGTAGCCAAAGAGAAGTACAAGTGTTACGTATATGATGATCCCGATGTAGTCTTTAAGATTCAAGCGGATCAAGCTGCAACAGCAATTGATGCATCAAAAGTAGGTAATAACTGTCAGATCGTTGCGAGTCCAACAGGCTCTGCAATCACACATAAATCAGGTCTTGTTGCTGACTCATCAACAGCCGCTACAGGAAACGCAGGTTTCCCACTAGCTATTATTGGTAGTGCAGCAGCAGATGATACTTTTACAGCTGCAGGAACCACTATGGATGTTTTGGTGAAAATTAATACTCATCAGTTCGGCAATGGTGGAACTGGCGTAGCAGGTATATAGGAGGATAAATTATGGCTATAACTAGAGCACAAATCCTTAAAGAACTTGAGCCAGGTCTTAATGCGATTTTTGGTACTGAATACAACAGATACGAAAATGAGCATACTGTCTTGTTCGATGAGGAAACATCAAACAGAGCATTTGAAGAAGAAGTACTCTTCCCAGGCTTTGGTAATGCAGGTGAGAAATTCGAAGGTGCACCAGTATCTTACGCTGAAACAGGCGAAGGATATGTATCACGATACACTCACAAAACAGTTGCATTAGCATTCTCATTAACTGAGGAAGCTATGGAAGATAACTTATATGATAAGTTGTCGACCAGACTAACCAAAGCTTTAGCAAGAGCAATGGCTTCTGCAAAGCAATTAACAGCGTCTAACGTTTACAACAATGCCTTTGACGGAAACTTCACAGGCGGTGATGGACAATCATTAGTATCTAATGCACACCCATTACAAAACGGTAGCACTGGGTCCAACAGACCAGCAACTTACGCTGACTTGTCTGAGACATCTTTAGAAACAGCATTGATTGACATTGCTGGATTTACAGATGACAAAGGCGTGCCAGCTGCAATTACTGGTAAAACACTGCACATTCCAAGGCAGTTAGTATTTGTCGCTGAGAGACTTATGAAGTCTCCTAACAGAGTCGGTACTGCTGACAATGATATTAATGCAATTAACAACATGGGTATGTTACCAGGTGGTTACTTTATTAACCACAGGTTTAATGATACCGATGCTTTCTTTATTAGAACTGACTGTCCTAACGGAACAAAGATGTTCAATAGAGCTGCATTAACAACTAAAATGGAAGGTGACTTTGAAACAGGTAACGTAAGATACAAAGCCAGAGAGAGATATTCATTTGGATTCTCTGACTGGAGAGCTGTCTACGGTAACCAAGGAGCCTAATAAACTTATAGGTTGGGGGCTTAGTGCCCCCTTCCAACTATTAACATTGACTAGCGAAAGCTAGATTATGAAAGGATAAACAATGGGAAGAACAACATTTTCAGGTCCATTAAGAGTAGGAAAAACTCAAAAAACAAGCGATGCAGAGTTTGCTGGTGCAGTATCTCTTGTCGCAACAGCCTATATGGCTGACCCAACAGCAGCAACTACAACAGTGCTTCGTAGAGGATCTAGTGCAACTGGCAGCTCTGCTGAAGCAGTTATCTTGCCTGCTAACGCAATCATCACAAAGATTGAAGCAGAAGCAGACGCAACTGGTGGTACAAACCCGACTTTTGATCTAGGCTTCATTGAAGCAACAAGCGACAGCCCTACTTCAGACACTGATGGTATCATTGATAATGGTGACGCAGATGCAGGTCACACAGTCTTTAATTTTTCAACAGCAACTGTTGGAAATGATTTTGGCTTTGTGATGAGCTCAAACCATCCTGTTAAAATTACAGGTGGTGTAGGTGCTGCCGCTGCAACTGGTGGAAACATTAATTTAAGGATTCACTATCACGTTTACGATACTTCATTCGGAACTGACGTAAGCGGAACATAGTAATTAACTATTAACTCGGTGGTGGGGTGTAATGACCCCACCCTTAAAAAGGAGAATATAACATGGCTTTAGTAACATACTTAGATGGTGCTAGAAAACTATTAAACCAATACGTAATAACTGCAACAGATAGTGTAAGTGCACAAGACTTAACTATAGATGTATCAGCGCTTGCTAAAAATAATGGCAAGGAATGTCAATATCTATCTTTAAACAAAGTTTACTTTAATGTTCAGGTAACTGATAATGCAGATGCTGTAGAAATGCAATGGGATGCTCAAACTAATATACCATTCATAGTTTTAAATGGATACGATGATTACGACTTTAGTTCTATAGGTGGCATATCGCCAACAGCTGCAGATAAAACAGCTACTAGCTTTAGTGGTGATGTTTTAATAAAAAACCCAGCAAGAACAGCTGGAGATACTGTCTTCATTAAAATGGAATGGATCAAACACTACTAGGAGGTAACATATGGCTACCTCTGGTACACATACATTTAATTTAGATGTAGCTGACATAATTCAAGAAGCCCACGAAAGAGTGGGCATTGAAATGAAGTCAGGCTACGATCTTGTAACAGCAAGACGTTCTTTAAATTTATTATTAACTAAATGGGTTAATGAAGGCGTTAACTTATTTACATTAGATTTAACTACTTTAACTCTAACTAAAGATTCTGCTACTGTAGATTTAGCAGCCAATCAGTATTTAGATATTCTAGATGCTTCAACAAGAGATACAAACTCATCTCCTGTAACTGATACAGCTTGTGAAAGAATCAGTTTAGCAGAATATCTTAACTATCCAAACAAAACAACTAAAGGAAAGCCTGTACAATTTGCTGTTGAAAGAAACAGCCAGTACGATAGCACAGGTATAGCTAATCATAAAGTTTATTTATTTCCAGTTCCAGATCAGACTTATTATAAATTACAATGTTGGACTATTAGGTATCCACAAGATATAACAGATACTTACACAGAGAACCCAGATATACCTAGAAGATATCTTCCAGCATTAATTAGTGGATTAGCTTTTGAATTAGCAAATAAAAATCCAGACAAAGTTGATGCTACAAGAAGAGCAGAACTAAAAGGTATTTATAATGAAGAATGGGATTTTGCAAAAGAAGAGGATAGAGAAAGAGCAAGTTTTTATATACAACCTAAGATTCGCGGGTACTAAGGACGATGGCTAAAAGAGCTTCAGGTAAATATGCATATCTGATAGATGATCGTTCAGGCAGGAAGATACGATACAAAGATGCGCGAACTGAGTGGAACGGGCTTCGAGTTCACAAAAAAGATTGGGAGCCCAAACACCCTCAACTAACTCCACCCAGGTTAGGACCAGAAGCAACTTCATTATACAACCCTAGACCAGATGCTGATGTAGATTTAACTACAGTTAAGTTAGGCTCTCTATTTGGTAGAGGTACTCCTGGTACAATTTCAACAGTTGGTACTGTCAATATTAATGTAGCAGAAGTTGCAGACACTCCAAGCTTACTGCAAACAGCTTTCACCTTACCAACAATTGCTACAGGCGTTACTGCAACAGGTATAGCAGCAGCATCAGCACGCGGTTCTGTTAACATTAATACAACAGAAAATGCAGATTCACAATTATTACAAACAGCATTTACATTACCAAACATTAGTGTTCTAGAAGAAGCAGACGGTTTAGGTTTATCTTCTGGATTTACAAGTCCAACATTTAGTGCTAGTTCTAATATACCAGTAACTGGGCAGGCTTCTGCTTCGGCTCATGGGGGCACGGGATTAAACTTCAACTTAACAGAGGTTCCTGTTGGTCAACCATTATCTTCTGGTATAGGGTCACTAACTTTCCAAGCTAGTTCCCAGTTAGCTATAACAAGTCCAGCAACTGCTGCTGGAATTGGTACTATAAATATTAGTACAGAAGAAGACGTAGGTGGGTTGTCTTTATCATCATCACATGGTACAATATCAATTAGCATTGACAGTTCAGGTTGGGGTATCCAGTCTTGGGGTCAAAATGTTTGGGGTACATAATTATGGGTTTAACATTTAATCAATTAAAACAAGGCATTCAAGATTTTCTAGAAAACTCTGCAGCTTCTTTTATAACAGCTACGGGTTCTGGAAAAGCTCCTATAGAAGTCTGTATAGAATTAGCAGAATTAAGAATAGCTAAAGAATTAGACTTAACAGCCTTTAGAAAAGTAGCTAACTTATCTGTTAGCCAATTTTCTTCTACAGCTGCTGTGCCTGAAGATCTAGTTATTCCTAGATATTTGCGTATACAAAATGGCGATTTCTTACTAGAAAAAGATGAAACCTTTATTAAAGAATTTACAAAAAATCCTACAGATAACTCTAAAGCAGGAGTAATAAGATTCTATGCTTTAAATCAAACTGGTACTGCATACACCAGCAGTAACAGACAAACAAATTTCTTATTTGGACCAACTCCATCCCTTGCAACAACGGTTGAAATAGGGTATACTATGAGAGTTCCAGGAATATCATCAGGTAATCAAAATACTTACTTAGGTGATAGAGCCCCAGATGCTCTTCTGTATGGATCATTAATAGAAGCAGTAGCTTTTATGAAAGAGATTCCTCAGCAGATAGAAATGTGGTCTGGCTATTATAATAGAGCCATACAAACATTAGCAAATGAGGAACAGGTAAGAATGCGAAATGATGAGTTTCGCAATGGTGAACTAAAAACAATGACGAGAGGACAATAAAGCATGGCTATTACATCAGCAATCGCAAATAGCTTTAAGCAGGAAATCTTAGTAGGTACTCATAACTTTACAGCAAGTTCAGGTAATACTTTTAAGATAGCACTTATTAAAGCGAACGCATCGCAATCTGGTACATACAATGCTGGCACAACAAACTATTCGGTAGTTACAGGAAACAGTGACGAACTCGCAAACGGAAGTGGATATACTACAGGAGGAAATACTTTAACAAGTGTTACTCCAGTATTAGATAGTTCAACAGCTGTTTGTGATTTTGCAAACACATCTTGGTCGAGTGCTACATTTACTACAAGAGGTTGCATAATTTATAATACATCAGCATCTAATAAAGCCGTAATGGTATTAGATTTTGGTGCAGACTATTCAGTTTCTAATGGTACTTTTACTGTTGAATTTCCAACAGCAGACGCAAGTAACGCGATCATAAGGATTAGTTAATGTCATCTACTTGGAGTAGCGGTGGATTAAACTTACGTTTAATGACCACAGGTGAAAACGATGGAACCTGGGGTGATCAAAC
>UEXM01000310.1_pt2 | contig 53578 bp, 65 predicted proteins | sample 1796661 | NCBI WGS metagenome assembly UEXM01 (sample SAMEA4772469, study PRJEB27181) | metagenome | reverse complement strand
TTTTGCAAGCAGCCTGACAGTAAGGGTGGGTGGTGCTGCTGTTGCTACATCTAATGGTGTTTTTGATTTACCTGTTTGGCCTAACTACAAGTTCAACAACGTAACTAGCGGAAATGTTGGATGCACCATTACTTACTGGGAATGGATTGAAGAAGAGGAACTTGACGCCTAATGACTCGTGTCCTCGTCATTGGAGACCTGCATTGTCCTGCCGACCTGACCCGGTACCGGCAGCACTGTCAGCGTGTCCGTGACAAGTACAAGACCACGAAGACTGTTTTCATTGGTGACATTGTAGATGCCCACCGTTGGGGTAGATGGGATCCCCATCACGAGGCAGATGCTCCCCCCGCTGAATACAAGAAGACACTCAAGCGAGTGGAATGGTGGCACAAGAACTTCCCCAACGCTTATGTCACCATCGGCAACCACGACATGCGGTCAGTGAAGCAGGCTCGCACCGTAGGTATCCCTGACAACATGGTCAAGACTTACGCTGATGCTTGGGGCACACCGTCATGGGAGTGGGTGAACAATGTCGAGATCGACAATGTCCGATACTTCCATGGCGAGGGATACTCTGGAAAGTTTCCGCATTTCAATGCAGCCATGAACTCTATGAAGTCCACAGTGATGGGCCACATACATGGCGTAGCAGCAGTGCAGTGGTTTGCTCGACCGGGCGGTAAATACTTTGGAATGTCTGTAGGTTGTGGTGTTGATGTTGACCACCCCTACATGGACTATGCAGAAAAGCACCCAACAAAACCAATGATCTCTTGCGGCGTAGTAATTGACGGAAGCCCTTATGTTGAGGTACTAAATGCCTAAGTCAGATGTGCAAGTAGCAAGAGAAATTGTCGGTGCTTTTGTAGAAGAGTGTGGTGCTGATGCTGTTGTTATTATTTACAGCAAAGTAAAGAGACGAAAGACAGAGACTTACCTTGTTCCCTTTGGGAATGCCCACACTTGTAATGCTCTTATTGACTACGCATATGAGAATTACGAACCTCCTTTTCCTGCTGAAGAAGTAAAAGAATCTGAAGATGACGACGACTGATAGAGCAATTAATATCCAAGCCGTGACCGGCGTGCTTCAACTTCTAGTTCTTATACTTGGAGTTGGTGGCCTTTTCTTCACCATAGGTACTAGAGATGAGATGCTTAAAGATGCAACAGAAGAAATCTCAGATCTTAAGTCTATATCTACAGATCTGCTTGCGGCTCAAGCATTGTCTCAAACTCAGAATGCAAAGCATGGCCAAATGCTTATCGACATTCTTAGACGTATCGACAAACTCGAAGGACCCTGATGAAGTCTATGTTGTGCTGGAGAGACGCATCTGGGCGATTCTTTTGTTGCTCGTTGTACTCTTTACTGCATTTCTTCTTGGGTCCTGTTCTGCTTCAACTGAGATCGCCAAGGCGTCGACCGTCATTGGAAACAAGGCAGCATCGTCGAAGGAACGTTTCGCCTTTATCGAGCAAGAGACTGAAGCGGCATCGCCGAACTTGGTACTAATTAAAACTCAAGCGGTGGGGGGGAAAAAGGAACAGGATGCAATCCTGAACTACTCCTCTGAAATACAACACTTGCTCCCATCTGTAGAAGACCAGACTCCTTATTGGTTAAACGTAGTAGAGTATGGTTTAATTGTTCTTGGCATATTGGGTGCTTGCTGGCTTCTTTGGTACACAGGCATAGGTGCTTTGATCAAAGGGTTGATAGGGTTTATACCCCGAGCCAAGAGAAGAGAAGCAAACCTAGCAAGTGAGGCTCTCGATGAGAGGAGTCCCGTGACGGTGCGGGAACTTGTTGCAGCCAAGCGTGCTTCAGATCCGGAGTTTGATCGTGCCTATGAAAGATCAAGAACTGAAAGAGATCGAGCAGTTCGCTCGAATGAAAGACCCTCTGCCGGGATGTGATCTTTGGATCATTCAAGCATCGGACACTATAATTAATCTTGTCTCTCATATAAGGAAACTTCAATGCTCACAATTGCATCAATCGAATCGCTCATCGGATCTGTCTGGTTCGCAGGACTGACTCTTCTTATTGGTTATGTGGGAGGCCACATCTTTCCTATCAGTAAGATCACTAATCTGATCAGTGCATCAGACAAGATCGACTGATAAATAAAGAGTCTCTGTGTTGCTCCGAGTCCACCCCCCGCGTGCGCGGGGGGTGGACTCTTCGCTATCTCATTTAGGAGTTAAGGTATGTATCACAAAGATGACCGTGAATATCAGGATCGTGACCATGACGCTGATGAGATCAGTAGTGATCCCGAAGCAGATGGATTTAAAGTTGTTGAGACTCATCAATGGCTAGAAGCCGTACCCAAGAATGTTCTTGAGTCTCTTGACTGGCGACTCGGAACCATGATCGACATCACTAGTGCAATGGATACTCAACTCCATGCCATGCAGCGAGAACTTCATGAACTGCGGTGTGAAGTAGAAAAAGAAATCGTGCGGAAGTCCTCTAAGGATTGGTACAACAATGCCCCCAAAGACACCTGAACTAAAAGCACCTGAGACCATGGGCAAGGATGCTTACGATTATCTGAAGGCTCATCAGATTAATGCTGTTTCCCCCCCATGTCGTTCCAGTGATTACCGACTGGCTCTTGGTGATCCCTTTGTTTACTACATGGCACGACGGCTGGGTATTGTTCCTGCTTTGTCTCACTCTCCCGCACTGAACCGTGGTACTTGGATGCACCTCAGGTTCCAACACTTCAACAAGCCTGCGGGAAAAGTAAACACCATCATGCAGGAAGCACTCGGTGAAAGGATGCAAGAACTCTCCGGCATCTGCACTGAGTTAGGTATCCAAGGTGAAGGCAAGGCCAAGGTAATGGCAAGGGAAGACAAAGACTTCCACTGCTCAATGGGATGGTACGAGTCAGCGTGCAACATCCCTTGCTATGAAGGCCAATCGTTTGAAGACCTACTGCTTAGTCCTCACTGGCACATGATTGGAACAGAGTTCCGGCTCGTTACTTCTGTTGCAACAAACGGAAGAAGCAAGCCAATGAAGTGTGTCAGCCAGCCTGACCTGCTGCTGTACCACAAGGGCCAGAACACACTATGGATTCTTGATCTTAAGACTACGGCAATGAGTCCTAAGAAGAGAGCCATGGGTGTACCAGTAGATTTCCAAACTGAACACTACATGTTCAGTGTTGATTCCCTGCTAAAGGGCGGGCAACTCCAACGAGCATTCAACCTACCCAGCGACTGCAAGTTGGGGGGGATGATGCACCTCATCGTCCGCAAGCCCAGCATCGAGTTCGGAACCAAAGACCGGTCCTTCACCATGGACACCACACCATTCAAGAGCGGACCCCGCAGAGGGCAGCCCCGCATGGTCAAGAACTTTGAAGGTGAACCATTACTTGAGAACTACATTCTTAGATGCAAGGATTGGTACTCTGCAACAGGAGACTACCTTGATAAAGAAGCCGAGTGGGCTGAAGATCCTCCTGTAGGAATTTCATTTACGAATGCGTCATTGGTTCTTGACAAGCAAATCCAGAAGCGGTATGTTGATAGAGTTCGGATAATTCAGCGGTACGCATCGGATCTTGAGCCCCACCCTCATAACTTTCCGATGACTGACAGTCCGTTTGCACGGGCTGACTTCTCAACCTATTCCCCATTCATGCTTTCGCCGGTGGAAGAATGGCCACGTCTAATTCAAGACGAAGGATTCGTTCTTCGTCGAAGAGATGAGCCTATTCCTGACGACATTGAGTTTGATGTCATCAAAGAACCCGGCTCGGAGTTCGAAGAATGACATTTGCAAAGTTCAGCCCCCGTAATGACAAAGGCAAAAAGAACAAAGCAAACCGCATGTCAGCGGACAAGAAGCACACGCCCAAGGATCGGAGCAAGGCTAAAGCCAAGCCTCGGGCCGGGTTCAAGAGGAGGCCCAAGCGATGAGAGTCATTCACGCAACCCCCACTGGGAAACGATACACCGTTAAAACCACAAAAAAAAAGGGCCGCATCGGAGCCAAGGCCAAAGCACAGCCGAGACCCGGCTACAAAAAGAGGAAACGAAAATGAATGACGAACTCAATCGAGAGATTGCGTACTCAGTAATCCTTCCTAAGTTGCAGCAACTCGTACAGGAAGACAAGGACAATCAGATCACTACAGTTGCAAGCATGAGAGGCAAGTTCAACACTACGTTTGAACAGTCAATCTCAGCAAGCAAGTTCCAAGAGTGGATTGATCTTCTTGATATCAAGTTCCAAAGGAAGACAGTGATTGTGTGGCCTGCTCCCGGCAGGCCCTCCGGGCCGCCGCTCGCGGCCCCCACCAATCTTGAGGTTGAAGAAGAGACTGACGATTCAATGTCTCATTCATTCCCTCCTCAAGTTGAACGATCTAATCTTGATGCCTTCGGTCAATGCTGATGGCACATACTTCTTACCAAGGAGCCCAAATGGCTTGGAAGACACTGGGCTTCTCCGGTCAGCGGATGCAGTATCCGCTCAACTCCATGTTCGGCATGGTGGTCGGAGAGCAAAACACGGGAAAGAGTTATCTCTTTCAATCTAACGAAGATGCTTTCATCTTCAACATGGATCTCTCATCCACTGTTGTTCCCGAATGCGTGGCAACTATCTGGCCGGGCATCAATGAAGAAGGTCGCCCCATTGATGTAGACAACAAGCCAATGGTTCTTGACTGGGACAAGGTCCTACAAAAGAAGAACCAACTGATTGATATGGCTAAGAAGGAAAGCCCGCGACCACAGTGTGTCGTCTTTGACACCATCACTCCTCTTGTCCGTATGCTCAAGCCTTGGGTTGCCCAGCAAATGGGTAGAGAAAAGTGGGAACAATGCCACGGCCCAGCAGCATACGATCGTCTATACGAAGAGATTCTTCAAATCGCCGCTGACCTTAGGAAGCATGGTTACGGCGTGTGGTTCATTGCGCACCTCTCCAAAGAAATCATGGAGGTAAGTGAAGAGACCACCAAGCGTGAACTAACAGTCAATCTTTCTAGTGGTTTGACTAGACGACTCACGCCTGCGGTAGAAATGATTGCTCCTATCTGCTGCGATGTCGTAACTGAGATGGTTCCCCGTAAGAAAACCCTCAAGATGTCTAACGGCAAAGAAGTAGAAAAGACTTTCCATGACACCGTAACTTCCTATAAGCGGAAGATCGCATTCGATGATCCCCGCTTTGCAAGTCTCATTCGCACGAGGACTGTCAATCGTATGGCAGACGTAGACCTCAACAGCACTAGTCCTTGGACTCAATTCGAAACAGCGTTCAACAACGCAAATGGAAACTGACATGACTATCAGCAACAACGCACTCTCTGCTTTCAACTCCAACATGGCTGCTGCCCCAGCAGATACTTCGGGTGGTTACAACTCGTGGTTCCCTGAGCAGGGTGATCACGACTGCACCATCGAGGGTGTCTTCATGACTGAATGCACCGGCAAGGAGTGGATCGACGGCACCCCTTCCGAGTACGACGGTACCCTCATCAAGTTCAACTTCCGTCTCATCGACGATCCGGGCAGCCCTGATGCTCCTCGTGCTTTCGACGGGGCACCCTTCATTCTTCCCGTGAATGGCCCTGACGCCCTTCAGACAGAAAAGGGCCAGAACAACCTGACTCGTACTCTCGGACGGCTCAAGGGCCACCTGACGACTGTCCTCGGCATGGACGATATCCCTGATCTGGGGGCTGCTATCGCTGCTGTCGAGGAAAGCATTCAGACGGAGCCGATCGCTGTCAAGGTGAAGACCAGCACCTACAACGCTCCGAACGGAAAGAGTTACAATACCGAGTACATTTCTTCCCGACTTGGTTGACAATAGTGTCGAGTTCTTTCGATACTGATAATGAGTTTCCCCCCCACCTCCGTCTCGGGGGTAGCCTTACACGCACCCCCGAGACTTTATCTCTTTCCTCCTTCGGGCCTACCTTTCTTCGGAAAGGTGGGCCTGATTAAAAGGATAGGTGCCGGTCCGGGACGGGTAACCACAGGCACCCTTGGTGGCCCCGTTTACTAATTCTCCCTTTTGGTCTTGGCGTTTTTTACTTCGCGGTGTCTGGCGTCAAGACTTTTAATACCATGGCTACATCAATCCCAACTTGGGCAACGATATCTCCTATTAAAATTAAAGAAGGTTTAGGAGAACCAATCCGTTGCAAACTTTCTTCTGGATTGACCAGAATAAAAAAGCCTTTGTTTGATGAGCATGGTATAACTCTGAAGCAAGGCTTCTTCCAGATCGAGGGGCGTCTTGCTCTTGTGCTTGAGCCTCATCTAGGTGGGACACGATGGTGGCTCTGTTGTTCGTGGAACCTTGACCAATCGACGACCGCCGACTGGTCGGACCATGAACTACTGTTGCGAGCAGACGAGTCCACCGATTGTAAATTCTTAGAGATTGAAAAATCCTTAAGGCTTTCCTCTCGGTGGGCCGTCTCTCGCATTCAGTTTATAGATTTTAGAATCACTCATGCTCACATGAAGGAGTTGAGTGATCACATTGGTGGCTTCAAAGAAGAAGGTCGTTCTTTCTTCGAGCGATTATTGCCGGGCAACTTGCCGTCCGCAGTAAGAGTATCTCCCAACAACTGGCAAGTATGGATTCAATTGTAATGGCACATGGAATCACAGAATCAGACGGTCTCGTCCTCCACAAGAAGATGGCTTGGCACGGCTTCGGTAATGTTGTTGAAGAAGCACCTACCCCTTATGAAGCATTGGGTCTGGCGAATTTGAATTGGAAGGTCAACCAAACCGAAAGTGTTCGAGGCACCACGGAAAACGGTGATACCTTTAACAGCCCCAAGTGGCGTCTCAACATTCGTAGCGACAACAGTGAAGTTCTAGGATGCGTCAGTGAGAACTACGTCCCTATTCAGAACCTTGACGTTGCCCACTTCTGCGAACAGATTTCACAAGACACTGTGGTCAAGGTTGAGTCAGCAGGCTCTCTGTTTGGTGGACGACAACTGTGGTTTTTGCTGAAGGCTGAAACATTTGAAATGGGAAGAGACGGCAAGGAAGACCCGATTGCCCCGTACATTCTGGTTGCTAACAGCCATGACAGTACGCTTGCATTCTCTGCTCGTCCTACTTCTGTCCGAGTAGTCTGCAACAACACCTTGTCTTGGGCTATGAACCGCAAGCAGAACGTCTTTAATCTGCGGCACACCGGAAGCATCCTCGACAGGGTTGATATTGCAAGAGAAGAACTTCGGAACTATATGTCAGGGATTGATAAGTTCAAGATTGCTTGCAACCACCTGCGTAATACCACCATCAATCGGGAAGAGATCCAACAGTTCTTCTTCCAGATGTATGAGCGATGTGTTGGCGTAATCCCGGGACCGGGACCCAATACTTCCGATGAAGATTACCGCAAGCGTGACAAGGCAATGAAGTCCATTGAAGAAGTGTGCAACAACTTCGATGAAGAGTTGAGTGTTGCAGGAGATAGTTACTGGAACGCATTCAATGCTTCCAGCCGCTGGCTCCAGAACCGCAACAACAGTAAGAACCCCGACACTCGAATGTTCAACAAGATGATGGGTGCAGCAAACGACAACACCAGCAAGGCATTCAACCTTGCCTTGTCTAGTGCCGGAGCCTAGTAAGAACCGTATGAGTCAAACACTCCCGGACTCATACGCTGCTGCTCACTACCCTGCGGTGCGGGTGGGGGGGCAACAGTACCTCCACGTTCTTGCTCCAGAATGTTTTGGTACTGCCCTCTCACCTGTGGGTTCATACGCCCAACCATTCGATCACGAAGTTCAGTCATTTGATTCTCTCTGTGCTTCTTTACCTGTTGCTCAGTAACAGTAAGAGGAATGCCGAACTTCTTTTCAAACTGCAATGCAATCCTATTGGCCTTCTCAAAGTTGTTTGATTCTCTAGCACTGATGAATTCAGATTTAATCTGATCATGCTGCTGCTTGTTCGTAACCAAGAACTTATGTAGTTCCTGATCGTTACGATTCAAGTAAGGACCCAAACCAACTGAAGAGAAGATCCTCTTGATTGCAGACTCCTGCTTCAGCAAAGAACCATCTGCTCTATAGATAGCAACTTGACCTTCAGCATTAATCTGATTGAAGTCAGTGAACTCTCGTTGAAGCCCCCCCACAAATCCTTCTTGACTTCCAATACGAGGAGCCATGTTCAATGCCCGCTGAAAAGAGATGCCGCCGGGGATGACACGAGGCAGCAAGGCACCAATAAGAGACTTGTCTTCTTGCATGAGAGCATTGCTACCGTCAAGTGCAATGTCAATCACGGGAGGAATAGGCAACTTGTAACCAAGATCCTTCCGGTCACTAAGAACAAGAGGCCCAACAATGCTGGACTCAAACAAAGTCTGGGCACCCAAGCCCTTGCTGAAGTCCATGCCTAGTGCATTCTTGCCTACCTCATAGACAACAGCACTAGTACCAAGAGTCCTTGCCATGTCGTGGAACATCGCAGAAAACTTGCCTTGGGTTTGAAATCCTGTTGCACCCCAAGTACGCCTGCCCTGATTAATCATTGGGGCAGTGTTCGTCCAAGAAGTAAAAGTACGCATAGGGAACGTAAGGAACTGACGCACCCATGGAAGGGCAAGCACACCACTTTGGAAAGCAGCCGGACTGTTAACAATGTCAGAACCAAACTGGGTGTTCTGGACAAAGGACTTGATGTTGTCCTTGCCCCTAATCAAATCCTCTGACTTACCCATGAATGAGTAGTCAGTAAGACCCTTCTTGCTCACACCCTTAATGCCTCGGACCTTGCCCGCAGTCTGCATTGCGGCAAGTGCTGCTTCACCTGTAGCCACACGGTTAAAGATCTCAGTGTGCTGGAACAACTTCAAAGGAAGTTCAGTGGTGAAGTACTTGAACTTACCCATGTCCTTGTCACCTACTGTGGCAAAGGCAACTTGATCCAACAACTCATAAGAACTAGACCGAATGTTCAACAGGTCTTCGCCGTCAACATTAGACAGGCGGAAGTGCTTACGACGCAACTCGTCAATCTCATCAGCGTTACCTCGCATAGGCAACTTCACTCGATCGCCTATGTAGTTGAAATACTGCTTAATAGATTGCCCATATCCCTTGGCCATGTTGCCCGCACCCATCCAAGTCTGAGCAAACAGCAGTGGCTGGAACAAGTTCAGTACAGCAGACGCAGGATTAAATCCAAGGTGAGATGAGTACAACGCAGTAGTAGCACCACGACCAAAGTTACTGCCGTCAAACTCAGTCAAGTCTCGCTGAGCAAATGACTTCATCGCACCAACAAAGCGATTGCTCTCAGCGTTCTCCTTGCTCACCTTCTTCATGAACGGGCTATCAACCAAACCCTTTGCAATCTTCTGGGTGCCAAGCATGGCGTGATACCCCAGCAGATCATTGATCTTCATGTCACCCTTGATGCGGGGGATCAACACACCTTGGATGTAAGAACTAGTAGCCTTGTCGCCCGCAATATCAAACTCACGAGTCAGGGTTTGAAGGGTGTCATATCTAGTCTTCCCCCCCAACACTTCTCTTGCTTGCACATCCTTGCGAGCGTCCTTGGCTCGTACCAGCGGGTAGTCCTTGAGACCCACCTTGATGTCCGGCGAGATCTCGTCAGCGTACAAAGCAACATCGTTGCGAGTCTGCTTTAGATACTTCTGAAGGGCAGGCTGGAAGTCTAGATTGGATACCTGAACTACACCGTCTTGAGGCCCGCTCTTAAATGAACGCTCCATCAACTCTTGGTTGCGACCAATGAAGTTTTCAAGATTAGGGTTGGCCTTGCCTGCCTTGCGGTACAACTCTGAAATCTGATCCAAGTCTTCAGGATCGTAAATGCCATCCTTTACTGAACGATCTCGGATACGGCCAGAAGAATAGTTACCCTTGGCTCGGGGATCTACAAACTTGTCAGTGCGGATCTTGGTCCCGTCAGCCATGACGTTAGACCAGACATTCCGAGGCATGTAGTTCTCAAGATCATCAAGCGATCGCTGATCCTTGATCACTTGCTTGAACTCGTTCAACTTCATCTTGCCTGACCGGAGTCCCTTGACGATTTCTTCCGCCATCTCATTATTGACATGGCCAAAATACTCCGACGCAAGGAAGGGTACGTCTTCTTGCTTGGCAACAGTGACACTCTTTTTAAGGTTGCTATACAACCTAAGAATCTTGTTGTCATCAAACTGCCCCTTGGCGTTATAGAAAAGATCGGCGTACCGATCCTTCATAACATTACGGGTCATACCCATGAGTGGAGCAAAGCCTTCTCGCTCCAACCACTGCTGCATCAAGTTGTCAGGATCAAGGTTTTGACGAACACCACTCTTGACTTCACCCGTAACCCGACTACCCCGAGCCACCCGAACAGGCAAATCAAATTCACCCACAACAGTCTTTGTTGCTGTCTTGGGAGATTGCTCAGTTAGAATTTCTGCCAAAGCCCTTGCTTGATTGTTTTCAGTATTAGCAAACTTATCAGTAAGAGTCTTGCCCTTTGCTTTCGAAGCAAGTTCTTCCATAAGGCCGGGGTTTTCTTTTGCCCAACGAGACCAAAGACCTTTGTATGTACCGTAGTAATCAAAGTTAGGATCTACTGCGGGCTGACCTTTACCCGATCCCTTCAGTGCTTGATAAGCATCTTCAATAGTTTTCCCGTCAGAAAGACGTGCGGTCATAGCACTAAACCGCTTGTCTCCAGCAGAAGAAACTTCGTAAGAGTTCTTTGCTCTTCTTGCACTAGAGTACTTAACAGGAGTTAAGTTAGTTGTAACTGTCTTGCTTGAAGGAGTAACCCCAAGAATCCGAGAAGTAGCAGCAGCAAACTGCTGGGGGGGAAGGACCCCTTCATCCAGATCCCGAAGCATGGCATGAATATCACCTGCCTGCTCCCGAGTAACAGGGATCTTCTTTCCGCTTTCCGTCACGACGTTGTTGGAAAAACCAATACTGGATTGCTTACGCACCAGTTGCTTGTTCATCCCATCCATGACAGCGTGCATGTACACTTGACTCTTCTTTAAATACTCAGGAAGAGAAATGTATTCGCCATTAATGTTGGCGTAGATTACAGGGGCACGATCAGGAGACAGTGTAGTAATTGGCTCCTTAAGACCAAACTTCTTACCGATAGTGTTCTGAAGATTCTTAAGAGTGGGCCTGAGTGGGATCTGTTCCTTCTCGACTAGGTCGTCAATGCGACGAGTCAAGGAGTTAAGAACCGTAGGGAGTGCGCTGCCCTCTCCCATCTGGTGGGCGTTCAACAAGCCAAGGCTTTTGAGAACGTCTTGATTCCCCCCCACAAACTCTGAGTACTTACGGCCTGAGAAGATGCGGCCTGTTGCCTTGATTGATGAAGCACCCGCAGGCGACGTTACAAACGTCAACCACACAAACGGGTTAGTGGCTAGATCAATCAGCGCATCAGACAGTCCCGTGCCGCCATATTGTTTCTTAAGGCGGTCAACGTAACTGTCTCTTTCCATAGGACTGAGTTGCTCAGGACTAAAGAAAGTTTGCTTAAATGACTTGAAGGTCGCTTCGTCATCCAAGAATTGTGTGAATGCGACGTTTGGGGCATCATAGATCGCAATGCGATCAAACCCCTGATTAGGAATCAGACCTTCTTCGTCATACTCTTGCATCAACCAATCCGGGTACGGATACGAAGAGTCACATTGATGCCTTCGGCAGTGCTAGTGCCCGTAACCTTGAGGCCAATGCGGTTTCCTGCGGGGACGATGTTAGCGGTTTCGTCAACGGTCCATGTAACAGTGCTAGCAGCAGTCGTACCAGTGGTAGCAGCATTGGTGATTGCAGTACCGCCAGTGACAGGAGCCGTACCAGCAACAAGGCTATCAAGACGGAAAGTCGCATCGTTGGAAGCATCAGCATCACTGAAAGTCAGGTACGCAGCATCGACAACAGTGTCAACTTCGCAATACATGATGTAGGAAGACTTGATTTGCGTGAGATCTTCGGTGTCACTGTTAATAGTAACAGAGACATACTGAAAAATGTCAGGGAAACTACGGTCAGAATTCGTGCTAATAAGAGCGGTCGTGCCAGCCATGATTCAATTCCTAGAAAGGGGAGTTAGGGTCAGCAGGAGGACCCTGCATGTTACGAGCAAGTTCCTGCAATAGATCTTGCCGGGGGGTACCACCGAGGACAACAGCGTCTTCGGGTAGAGATCGGCCTGCTAATACAGAATCGTAAATAGCAGGGGAATTTTGCTTAAGAAAGTTCAGATTATGCTGGGTTCTTTCACGAGCATTTCTTGCAAGAAGATGAGCGAGATGTTGCCGCCCTAACTTCTTCCTAAGGTTTTCGGTTTTCTCTTCTTCCTTAGCAACAGTTCGCCCAGTGAGATCATCTCGAAGACCCTTAATCACAGGCGCAGACAACTGGCCTGCAAAGATAGTCGTCAAAGGATTAATAGGCTTATTAAGACCAAAGCCTACAAGTTTCTTTACAGCAGAAAGACGACTCATCGAATAAGGCTCCTGTAATATTCTAGTTTAGTTCCACCCGCTTGAGGTGAAGCCCTGCCTTGACGAAGAACTGCCTCTTGTTCTGCACCCAAGATAGCCTTTAACTCATCTGACAAAGCCACTTGTCTCTTAGGTTTGTTAGCCAATCTAGAGGCAGAGGCTGCAGCAGCAATTTTCTTCTGCTGATATTTCTTGTCGTCTTGAACCTTACGCATTTGTCGATATCTAAGTAGTCGTTCTCTTTCTCTTTCCGCAGTCTCAACTCTTTGCTTGGACTCGCTCATTCCCATGCCGTAAGCCATGAGACCAAGACTGGCAACTGTACCTACAGGGCCAAACGCCAAAGCACCAAGTCTTCCAAGTCCCGTCTTGCCTGCAATCCCGAGCGCTCTTGCAACTCTTCCTCCCTTAGTGGCTTCCTTAGCAGCCGATGCTCCCTTGCTAGCGGCTCCCTTGGGAGCAGTACCCTTAGGATCAGGTCCTTCGGTTACAGGTGCTGAACTGCGTACAGGAGGTCCTTCAGGAATAGCCTCTGCAACTTGAGATCTACCTGTAGGACCAAAAGAACGAGTCTTGTCTGGGACTACCTTACGGCCCGTTCTCTCAACAACTGCGTTTTCAGCAGAGGCTTTATCTACAGCAAACTCAGTAAACCGTACTTCCTTACCACCTTCGCCAATACCAAAGACAGTAAACCTTCGGAAAGTCTGTCCTGTGTTGTTGTCAAAATATCCTGTGCCTCGGTCAATTGCGCCTAGAAGAGACTGCCTTACTTTTAAAAGGTCCTTTGATCTTTGAGTCCCAGCCACACCGGGAGAATTTCTAACCCGATCAATGTCAATAGCAAGACTTTCAACACCCTTCTTAAGACGTGCGGTGGCATTTTTCTGCTTGACACTTCCCGTGTCATCTGAGTCGTAAATTGCATTAATGTCTTCTTGCAACTCAAGAAGTTTTTGAGCAGCAGACTCACTAATTTTTACTGTGGCTTTACCGTTTATAGGTCGCTGATCACCAATAGTCTTTGAAATTCTAGAGAGACGATCTCGTACTGAATTCCTACTTCGATTTGCCTTGCCTCTATCTATAGTGCTTCGAGTTGTTGCTCGTCTTTCGTTTGCTTCATCTAAACGACGAAGAAGATCATCATCTTCCTTAGCCTTACTCATAAGACTACCGTCGTCATTAAGAGGGTAAAGACCCCTATTAACTCTTGCTCTATTCTTGTCGTCTAGTTCCTCATAAAGAGTCTTTGGGGTTTCTCTGATAGGTGGGTTTTTAGGATTATCAGGATCACTTGAAGGACCATCAAGACCATCATCGCCAAAATCAGGAGCAGTTCTTCCTCCTACTTCGGATGAAGTAACTGGCGGCCTGTTCCTTGCTCTTTCTGCATCGGCTCCTTTAACAATACCTTTCTTTTTTGGCTTGTCAGGATCCATGTCACTAAAGTCATCGGGATCAATGTCTGGACGCAGGGCTGTCGGAGCAGTGTCTTGAGTATTAAAAGTCCTACTGTAATCTTCTTCATCTACAAGACGAAACAGTTCTCCTGTTGGGTCCCGTCGGCGACCGGCTTTACCCGCAATGCCATCAGCCGCTAGTTTAGCCCGTCCACCCTCAGTTACTGTTGGTTTAAAACCCGGAGGCAAATCAACGTCCTCTAGGTTTTCCAAGGATTGAACAATGACTCTTTTTCGCTCGGCTTTAAATTTCTCTACAGCCTCTGCTAGTTCTTTCTCTTGTCTTTTATCTAGACCTATTCCCTTTGCCACTCTTGCCGACTGCGTATCTTCAAGGCCTGCAATTGTCATCTCAAGTTCGCGGTACTTCTGAGACTTAGTAACGCGAAGGCCACCTTTAACAGTGTGGATTTCCCCCTGCTTAATATCAATTACCGAGTCCCCCTTCCGAGGACCAATAACATACTTGCCGATTCTAAAGGGAGACTTATCAGCATATCCCTCGTCACCCTTAAGGATGTCGCGAGCAGCCTCAGCAAGAAACTCAGTTTCAATATGGAAGTAAAGGCCTGCCATCAGTCAGATTCCAATCGTGTTGCAGCATCTTCATGGGTAAGTGCTGCCATGTGCATTTCCACCGAATCTTCCGTGCGAGTAATCGAAAGAACTGAACGATCCCTAAGGATAGATCGGTCTTTACGATTCTCCCAAAGAAACCGCCGCACTGCACGAGGAGAGAACTCAGTGGGGGGGACGACTTCAACCAGCCCCCCCACCGGCACGACCCTCGCCCCGTCCATGAGGTTTGCTTCAACATCAAAGTCAGGGTTGCTAAGAAGAATCTGATCCTTCTTAATTGCAACAGAAGAAATCTTTTTCCAATCTCTCATGGTGTCCCTGCCGAAGCAGCCTCAATATCTTTGATCTTCTTATCTAGGTCGGCATCAGACAACTGACTAGCGCCCTCATCTTGCCGAAGTTGCTTTTCAATCTTAAGAAGATCTAGTTCAGACAAAGTACCCGCACCTTCAAGTTCAGCAGTTCTTTCTGCAACCTCAACAGAATAAGGACTAGCATCGTCTGTAATACCAGCAATTTCTTGTTCGAGTTCTCTGGTCAAACGAGCCTTAGACTTAGTTCGAGCAACCGTATCGGCTCCTCGTACAGTTGTATCCCTTGTCCTCAATTCTACTGCGTCTTCATCAATAGTAGAGAAGTCATCAAACAAGCCTTCAAGTTCATCCATCTGGATACCTTCTCTACCCTTAGATGAATCTGGATCAGCGTATTGATTACCATCAAGGTCGTAACGATTGAACTCTAGACCTTCCAAGGCTTCTTCAATTTCTTCTTCGCCGAACCCCCTGCGTTCCATGTCTTGAATCATGGTTGCTAGTGATTCAGAACTAAGATCTCCTTGGCCTTGGTCTAGTTGTGTAGCAAGTTGTCGAAATCTTTCTGAACCTTGACCCGAAACATCAATACCTGCCCGCTTCAATCGTGCTGGAATATCAAGGTCTTCTACGTTGTTAGCAACATTAAGAGCCGCTCTTGGGATCATTGAATCAAATCCCTCTCGGCCTTGAGAGGTTTCAATTGCATCTGCAAGACCTTCAACCGGATTACCTTGGGCGTCTTCGCCACCACGACGCATAGCCTGCATTCCTTCGTTATATCGAGTCAATGCAAAACCAAATCCGTACTCATTAAAGTTCGGAATGTTTTTCTGCAAGTCATCAAGAGTTGGGACTCGTTGAACGGTTTTACCGTTTTCTTGAAAATCCATTGTCGTACCACCAATGAATGCTCCTGCCATTTTTCGTGAACTTTCATCTTCACCAATTACACCTGCGTCAGAAAGAGCCTTAGTAACTCCCGTAAGGGCGTAGTCTCTTGCAAACTCAGGATTCTCTTGCAACTTATAAAGAAGTCGAAGTTGGTTACCCTGAGTGCCATTTAGTGAGTTATAAACTTCATCAGGAGAGATGCCTTCTTCATCAAGATAATCTTGAAGTTGCATCCCTGAAACAAGGTATCCGCCTGCATATATAGTCCCACTAAATATGTTTCCTAGAAGCCCCAAAGAACCCTGAGTGTCCGGGTTGTCGGGGTTATCTCTTGCGTCTTCTTGGAACGAACGGCTAACACTAGCAACTGAACTATCAATGGCTGCTGTAACAGTTGCTTCAAGATTACCTACAGAATCAGCGTGTTCAATAAGGCCTCTGGTAATACCACCGATAGCAGTATTGAGATCTCCTCTAGCACCTTCACGAGCGCGGGCATTAGCGGTTTGCTCAACAATCAGTTCTGCTTCATGCTTGGCAATTGCAGCGTCATACCTAGCAATTTCTTCGGCTGCCTCAGCACTGTTATCGTTTCTAGCATTTTGAACTGCCGCATCTCTTCGGGCTTTTGCTTCATCAATAGCAGCATTAATACCAGCAACTCTTTGTTCAGTATGCGCAACAATCAACTCGTGCCGACGGCGTTCTTCAGCCGCTTCTTCATTTGCAGCAATTTGAGTTTGATCGGCCTTCTTCCTTGAACTCTCTTGGAACAAAGCCATTTCTTTTTGATTATCAAACCTAAGTTTTTCAATATGGAGATCCCTTTGGAAATCCGCTTGCTTGGCTCGTTCCTGCATTTGGAACTGCATCATTGGGTTAAGGCTTGACCCCCCACCTCCGCCGCCTGATCTCGCCGAAGCAGCACCCATTTGCCCAATGGCCTGAAGGTTAGCCGTAACATCGCCACCCACAGAACTAGTACTGTTGATCTTTTGATTAGCGCCGACGAATGACATCAGACAAACTCCGATCCAAGGAATTGACCCGGCATACCCGTCAAGAGTTCAGAACCGGGAGTAGCATCAAAAGCAAGCATTGCACTGATCACTGATGCCATAGAAAGAGGAGATCCGGGATTAGCAATAATCCTATCTGCTAGGGCTGTTTGCCCCTGAGCATAGAATTGATTAGCAAGTACTTCAGCACCCTGCTTAATTGCAGTCCCCTGCTGATACAAGTTGCTTGCTATGCCTGCATAAGAAGACGCAACACTTCCCGCTTGGTTAATGTTAGAACCTGCTTGCATTCCAACTTGGCCGTAATTTTGGCCACGAGCCAATTCCATTTGAGACTTAGTCTGATTAAACTGCGATGCAATTTGGCTCATAGAAGCCTGAGTCTGTTGAGCCGTATCAAAATCCATTTGATTAAGTGCTGCTGAAGCAGAAGGATCGCCCATCTTTGCGGCAGCCTGAAGTTGATTTCGCTGCTGTCCTCGCTGACGAGCCATACCAAACTTCATTGCTGAAGCATCAGATGCCGTAGTCTTTTCAAAGTTATCAATTCCTTGCTTCATCAAACGGTCAGATTCAGCAAGGACACCCTTGTTGAAATCCGTTTGATCCGCAAGGAACTGTTGACCTTGTTGATTAAACTGATCACCCCGAGCAGTAAGTTCACCAAAAGCATCCTGACCGCTTTGACGAATGTTTGCTGCTCCTCCTGTAAATGCCTGATCCATACGACCAAGAGCATCGTTAACTCGTTGTCCCTGAGCCTGACCCGCCGCAACCATGTTGTGGTAATCAGCCATCAAGGCTGCCCCAAGTTGCATCCGACCCTTGTTCTTATTGAACTCGTTGTTTAGATGACCCGCAGAATAAATATTCATGGGGGAATTACGAGGATTACTCATAAACCCATGACTTGTTGGGGGACCTTGCGCACCCGGAATTCCGTAGTTGCCGCCTCCCATATCGAACAAAGTCCCTGCTTCAAGACCCTTTTCAATAGAACCAAATCCTTGGCCTACTGGGGCATTTGCAAACATCCCGTAGTAATCATTGAAATTACCCCCAAATGATGGGGGGGCAGAACCGTGGCTTCCGCCAAAACTACCGAGTTGCAATTGCTGCATGTTTCCAGAACTATCGTAAAAGCCTGACATCAAGTATTCCTTTCGCCGGTATCAGTAGCAGTTGCTCTACCCCGACAAATCAAAGCCATCAGTTTGAAGTCCAAATCAGGACAGTAAGACTCAATACCCGGATTCAATGCAGAGTCCTGAATTCCGTGCTTGCCTCTTGTGACAGAAGAGGTATCAGTAAACGCTGCGTAATCATCAGACTCACCCGTCTTAATAGAGTCTCCAATTACAGACCCTGCAAAGTCCAAAGGAAATGCCGAAACAGCAGGATTATTTGATTCTGTATTGTAGACAAGCCCTCTAAAGAACTTGTACCCCGTGATGCCCCCTGACACATCAGTGAAATGACACCCAACAGAAGAGATTTGCTTATTAGCAAACATGTCAAAGGTAGTGACAATCTTCTTATTTTCTGTTCGAGTCATAGGAAGCACACTTCCAACGTATCTAAACAAGACGGGACTGATTGCTAGAACGTCACCTTCTACAAGACTAGCGGAAATGTTACCCCTTAGGGCAGTGAATGAACGATTGCCGCTACCCCCATAAGTACCATCTACAGTGACATTGCCGCCTGAAGCCTTGAGGATTTGGAACTTCTTGCCTATACGAGATGTGTCAGTTGAAGAGATTACATACGCATAAGCACCAGCAAGATCATGAGCGTGAGTGCCTTCTGCGTTTTGGCCTCCCAATTCCTTAAGGGTAGTAAGGCCGCTCTTAAGAATTACCGTGTTGTTGGGGCTGGCGACAGTGACAGACTTGACGGTAAAGACGCTGTCCCCCCCACAATCGAACGTGCGTAGGACCTTGTCCGTTGACGCCGTGAGGTCAGTGGTATTGACCGCCGTCTTTTCCCTGTCAATGTCCAAGATGTAGACGCGGGGTCTCCATCCAGTAGGAATTGAAGCAGGGTTAGATGGGTCAGGATGATTCTGAAGAAAGAATGACCGCTCATTCATAGAATTAGCGGTAGTTGTAGTTGGAGTTGTGTCATCGTAAGAGTTCCTAGTGAACTCCGAAGGCCACACTCCAGTACGGACATCATCAAAATCAGTGTCATGAATCTCAGTAATGCGCCCTGTACTGAACCACATGCAAACTGTTTGTTCCTTGACGGGATTATGGATAAACAAACAAGAAGCATAAGGATCAAACGACAGCCGCAAAGAACTTAGATCTTCATACCAATCTTCTAGAAGAAGATTGTCAAGGGCTTTGACATCATCCAACTGTCCATTGTTTGCAACAGCCTTCATCCCCTTGGAAGTAACAAAGTAAATGAGAGGACCGGCTTCAGTGAAGGCTTCTCTACCAGCAAGACCAAACCCAGAATGCAATTCATCTACAGAGATGTACATTCCATTGCGTCGGATGTGGTAGATGCGATCATTTGAAAATCCAACCGCAAAGTCCCCCGCCTTGGCTAGAGCAATAACACGATTCTGAAATACGTCAGGCGTAAACTTGTTATTGATAGGAAAGATTTCAGGGCTTCGTTCAATCAAAGAAGACCAACGAATCTCACCCACATTACTGACACGGGAATCAATACTAAGAACTGTGTTTGATGTGCTGATCTGAGGATCAGAGATAATCAGACTTCCGTCATAAGCAATGCCTGATCCCGCATAAGGGATCTCTTCATCACACAGAATCTTGTCCATGTAAATGTCTTGCATTGCAAGAGAGATGTCTTCCAGTTGATAAAAGCACTTGAAGATATCTACGGTTACGCCAGACGCATTGTAGGGAGCCGCATCAGGAGTAGTGTTTGAAATGCCTTCAAAGTCATTTCCAGTAGCACTGGCATCTCCAACATCATAGATTGTATCTAGGTGAAGAATAGAACCTGTATAGGTCCCCCCCACCGATTGCAGTTTGACTGATCGAAACAAGAAGATCTGATCAAACTTCGCAGTATCAACTTCTACTTCAAATGCAATGTATCTGTCTGCGGTAATAGCAGTATCAGTTCCTGTTGCAACTGAACAGATCTCACTCAGTGGGGTACGCCTACCCGTGTGGCTGTCATGCAAGTAGTAAGCAAACGAATAGTCTGCATCACTAAACTTGTGGAATTCCGGCTTGCCTTCATTGGGTGAAGCCCCGGCAGGATTAGAGGAAGTTGAAGCATCCAGTTTTCCTACCGGGATGTACTTGGTAGGAAAAGATCCTGTTCGAGGAACGACCGGCGTAGTGTCTCCAATGTTTCTGACAAGAGGAGTGGAACCGGGACCCCCATCAATAATTTGATGAGTGAAAGTAGGGCCACTGTCATCGTAGTCGATGTAAAAGACTCGACTCGGCTTACCTTGGACAAGAGTAATTACATACTTGCCCATTGAAACCACATCCATCTTTGCAGTACTAAGCACATGCGAAGATGAATGCTCGCTAATAAGAACCGTCCGCCAACCAGCAGCACCATCAACTGTATTGGTAGGACAGTAGTCCATGTAAATCGCAGTATTAGAATTACCTGTTGGCTTTACCCGATAAACAAACCCATGCCCAAACTCGCCCTCACGAATTTGGAAATGAACAGGAAAGCAATCAGTAACAATAGACTGCGACGAAACGGCTGGGGGGGCTACGTCAGAAAAAGGACGAACAGCATCTGCCGCCGTTGCATCAGAACCTTGAAAGTTCTGATTGAAGTTCAGGGTATGAGCAAGACGAAATCCTGAGGTTGGGCGACAACCAAACCTTCGACTGCCGTCAACACCAACAATTTCATGAGCGGTGTTTTGACCAGTAAGGGCAATACGTTCAATGCTTTTGTTTTCAGAAGCAGTGACCGTGGGAAATACCCATCGACGATTCATTTCAGCCATCAGTCTGCACCTTCTCTAAAAGGAAACGCCTTATTCAATTTGGCTCGGCGATTACCGCAGCCACACCCTTTCCCCCCACTAACGGCCTTCACGACCTTTTCAACGCCCGTCTTCCTGAGGAAGTTGGCAACCTTGTCACCCACTCCTCGATCAGGGCCTTGGTATTGATCGCAAGAATTGCAGTCTTCAACAGAAGGCTTCATCTCAAAAAGACCAAGAGTGCAATGGTTGTTTCGATATCTATCGCAAGTGTAACTCATGGAATATCAATCGTCCCGTCTTCGCAACCCACAGGCGGGGCATCAACGCATTCAATAGCAGTAATTGTATCGGAAATAGACGCTTCAATCATGAGGCGTCGTGAGGCTTGCGCAACAGCATCCAAAGGATTGACGACCATGTCGTCTTGAGTTGCCGTATCGTCAAACGAAAAACTCCAACTTTGGCTCAAGGCTCCGCAGATGTAATCTTCTTTGGTCGCAGCATCAACGTAGGGATTGCCTAACTTGCCTAGATCCCAGTTGTTGTTTCCCGGCCCATTAAATAACGGCTTGAATTCACCGTTTCGGAATTGGCTAAACACGGATGACAATCTAAACCGGGTCAAAGGACCTGCGCTTGAAACGTTCATGCCATCGTGCATTTGACTAAACAGTGATGAAAATTGAATAAATGCGTTCGCATCAGTCCAAAACATCCCATCAAATTCAGGGATGTCGGTGCAGCAACAATCATCCTTAGCATTAAAATCAATCATAGATGTCGCCATCCTAAGACTGAAATCACTTGTCTCAGAGTCACTACCGGGGAATGATCCTGTTTCAACGTGGTTAGTAGTCCTTTGGATTAACAGAGGATTAGTGGCTGTTGTTGTAAGGTTGTTGCTCCACACCATCACGCAGTCATCGTTCGTTGTCCCAGTAGGGCAAATTTCAACCCAGCCTCCGGATGCACTACCAAGGTTGCAACCCTTTGTTATAGCGTCTTCGTAAACGTCCTTACGCTTCTGCAACTTAGAGCCACCCATAGTGTCTTCTTGGTCAGGGATGCTAAAGGTTGTAGTCGAAGTAAATTCTGTAGAAGTGTCTGCGGGATTGTTGTTGTCATCATCTGTGATATGGCTGATCGTGGATTTGTGAGCAAACCCACCCGAAACAAGATTGAAGACTTGAACATTCGCAACCACCGTACATCCGGGGTCAGGCTTACAGTGATTGGAGTAAATCTGATCCCACGCATTCACACTTGAGACACCGTCCCAAGTAGTTGCGTTTGCTTCCAAGTATGTTTCATATTGAATGACAACGCCAAAGTGTATTTCGTTTTTGCCTTCCCCTTCAATCCTTCCGTCGAAACCTCCAGCGCCTTGAAAGTCGTCATCAAACTCTGAGGCTTCAATAAGAGACTCAAACGAAAACACTTTAGTGCCGCTGACCTTTAGGAAGTTTCCGTGGCAACCTTGAGTCCGGCAAATCACCGGACAATCATCATCTTCACAGTTGTCTTGCAACGTAAATGAAACAGCACTAGAAGCGTTGAGTCTTTGGACCTTGTTGTCAGGAACGTCGCACTTAAGACATCGCTCGGAGGCAGGCAAGTAAGTTGCGTCATCAAAGCAAAGATCCGTAGAACCACTAAGGCTTAAGTTCCCGCAAAACTTAAAGCATGGTTCTTCAGCAAGATCTTCACAGCACTCTGTCCCATCGGTTCGTTCAAACAGCCAAGTCCCTGCGTAGGTGGTTGGATCTGAAAGATCAATGGTTCCGGTGCCCAGACTAAGAAAAGTCTCCCACTCGGACGCAAGAGCGGCCATGGTGTACGCACCACATAACTCATCATCGCACGGCACAAAGAACAGAAGAGGCAACGGGCAATCAGGGTCATCGCAATCGTCTTGCTTTTCAAATCCGCTACTAGGAGCGGCAGTACCGGGAGAAAACCCTGTTTGAAACTTGCCGCAGTAGTCGCACGGATTTTCCCGACTAGAGTCGTTGTACTTCCAAACATCATTAACTACAGGGGCTTCCCCAAGAATTGTTGTCCATTCGCTTTTAAGCGCAAAGAACCCGGACCCCGCACAAGAGTCCGTACCGGGGCAAGGAACGAAGAATAGAAACACATCTTCTTCAGCACAACAACAGACAGCAGCGTGAGTAACAGTCAAAGGCAAACAGCCTTAGTGGGGGGGAAGCCTGCCGTCACCCAAATAGACGCACCAATACGCTGGGCAAGAACAACGTCGTTTGTTTTATATCCTGCGTATTGCAATACGGCTAGAGAAACATTGCAGTCGTCTCCGTTCTCTTGACCATCTTGGCAAATGTACTTGCCCGGATTTGAATGAAGATAAGGGTCACTGCCTGTTACATTGAATGAATTAAGACCAAAGTCACGCAGTTCTTTAGTACCACTAATTTGAGACATTGTCCCATCACCGTTGTACTCATAAGCAGTAATGGTGTACTTAGCGTAATTCATTCCATTCATTGAACCTATACCGTTAGGCTCAATGACTTTGACAATTTGGGCACCAAACCCTGCGTGTGCTTGAGGAACAACATTAAACCTAAGTTCGTCAGGTGTGCCGTCAGCAGCAGAAATTTCAATTGCAGCCTTAGGCACAACATCAGTTGTGATGTTTGTAACTTTAAGAGTGTCGGCATTGAAGCCTGAACTACAAGATCCCGTATCTGCTTGAACTGTCTTATACGGATGAGAATCAAGTGCAATTGTTACTTTGTCTGTAGTTGCAGTTGTCGTTACACCGTTATCACCTTCAATATCTAAACTATCGGTTGTTGAAGAAGCAACAGTCGAACCAGAGTCACCCGTAAAAGTTTTATAGATAGGGTGAGTCGCAGTGATAGTGATAGTGTCACTGGTGTTATTACCCGACGTACTAATCCCGCTGCCACCTGTGATCGTCACAGTTGATTCAGGGTTAGCAACTGAAACATTCCCTGATTGGGTATTGATCTGATCAATACCATTAGTGGCATTAGAAGTCTCAAACGCTTGAACAGCATTTTCAAATGCTGCACCGTTAATCCCAACTACATAAGAACCACGAACGCTACTACTAGCATTCGTAGGCGTCTTGGTCATAGTCAGAAACGTAGGGCTTGAAATTGAACCATTACTAATTGCACTAGCAGAAACATCTGCATCGGCAAACGCAGTGTTTGAATCACTGTCATTAATAAAAGTATTGAACTGCGTGCCTGCTAGATCGCTAAAAGCAGGCAAGATCCCCATGATAAGACTAGTAGGGTCATACGCTTGATTTTGAGCGTAACTGTTCCCATTTGAATATGAGTAGTAAGGACTTCTTAGAGAACCTTTAATTAAAGGTTCCTGCATAAAAAATTCAGTAGCCCCTGCATTCCATGAGTTGTATGGAATTGCAGCACTGGGGTAAGAATTGAAGTCCGTATTAATCACTTGTCAATCTTGTCCTTGATCTCTTGGAGATCACGGCGAATGCCTTTGACCATGGTGTAGTAAACCAGCACCCACACAATTAGCGGGGTAAGGTTGTTTTCAAGGATTGGAAGAATAGAAGGTTCCATCAGGACTCCTCGTCGTCGGAAGATTCAGACCACTGACCAAACAAAATGCCAAGGTCAGTTCCATTGACCGTACCGTCTCGGTTCAAGTCTGATCGAGGGTTGTCCGTTCCCCAATCACCCATCAGAATGCCTTGGTCTTGTGCATCAACCCAGCCATCACTGTTGATGTCAGCGATCTGATTTTCCAACCGAAGATCGACAGACCAGTTGATTGCCTTCGTCACGGTTTCGTTCCCCCCCACCGGGAAAACGTAGTCGCATACGATCCGTCGCTTCTCAGGTTCCCAGCACAAGTCAGAACCTGACGGGAAGATTGGAACCATGCCTTCGTCGATCTTCACCGACTGGCGGTACTTGACGTTCCGCGTCTGCGGCGTCTTATTCGTGATCTGGGCATCCCCCTCCATCGTGAACGGACCCACGACGTTCGACTGAGATGGGGTGAGGTAGTAAACGACGAGTTCCCGCGTGTCAGTCTGTGCTTCGGAGACAATCTGCAACATCCCAGTCACTTCGCCGTCAGGTCCAAAGACCGGCAGACGAGTGGTGTACATCGGAATAAGGCGAGGACTGCACGGCTCAGCGTCCTGAACAGTCACGACAGTTGCAAGGAGCAGTGCGATCATGGTGCTTCCGGATCTTCTTCGGGAGGGATCGGAGTCGGGTCGTATTCAATGGACTTCAGAGCAGTCGCTGCCGCAATCATCTCGGTGCCCGAAGCGATGAGCAGGTCGATGTGCGCGTCGTCGAGCGCGGTTCGAGGTGCATCCTCTTTGTAGTTGTAAGCGAGAGTCCCAAGCCCGCCTTGAACGGTGGCGAGGGCCTGCGTGAGAGAAGCAAAAGTGAAGATCGTGTCCATGATTTTCCTTAGAGAGCGGTGACAGTAAAGACGAGAACGTCGCCAGAGACGAAGGCGGATCCCTTGATTGCGACGGAGCCGCTCGTGTTGACATACGAGGTCTGGCACGATCCGAGAACCGCTCCATCGACCGAGCGACTGCCTCCAGATCCTCCGGTGGAGGTCGCGTTGAAACTGTGAGGCGATCCGCCGTTGAGCGTCGCGGTGACGCCGTAAAGGCACCACCAGTCCCGACACGTCGTGCCGCTCGTAAAATGATGCCGTACTCGGGCTCCGTTCGCAGCGGAATAGTCAAAGTTCGCGGCAGTCGTCGCGTCGAAACCGTTCCAGAGTCGAGGCGTTCCAGCAGCCCATGCTAGCCCGTTAGTTTTTGTCGCTGAAATTATCTGAGCACCGGAGTTCGATAATGCCGCGCCACCTGATGAGTTCATGGTCCACGTGAGCGTCTGCACCACCCCAGTTGTCGCCGGAGACGGAAAGAATAGCCACTTGCTCGGCGGCGTCATTCGGTGTACTCCACGGAGAAGATCACATCGGTCGCTCCGGAGTTCGACGACAGCACGAGCGTCAAGACGGCGTCCGCTGCCAGTGACGTGTTCGCGAGTCCCGTCTGACTGCCGGTGCCGGTTCCGACGGTCACCTGCTTGATGACGTCGCTGCCGTTCTTGAGGTTGGCGACTACCGACCCGGCTCCGGTCTTGATGTAGAACCCGCTGACCGTTCGAGCGGTCGCGACGGCTGGATCGAGGGTGTACGTCTTGTCCGATGCCGTCTCGATCTGACCGGTGTAGGCACCGACGTTCGAGACGCCGAGCGTAGTCCTCGCCGCAGCAGCGTCCGCGTCGTCGACTAGCGTAGCGCCAAACGCCGATACATCAGAAGCAGCAAACGCGACGATGTTCGTTACATTTCCAAGACCAACGTCTGACTTGGTTGTGTTTGAATTTAACAGCGTACTGATCGAAGTAAGACCAGTTCCACCGTTTGCTGCGGCAATCGCCGTTCCATTCCAGACACCGGTTGCAATCGTTCCCGTCGTCGTAAGGCTCGTGTTGCCTGCTTCCGGCGATGCTCCGATGTCCGCAAGAACTTCGGCAGCGGTTCTGCTGACGATCTTGGTCCCGAGGGCCTCAACTCGCAGGAATTCGTTAGTAGTCACCCCGGAAGTAGAAACCTGAAGAACATCGTTGCTCGTGATACCTACGTCAAGAGCAGCAGCGGTGCCTGCACCAGTAATCTGACCAATGGAATGAGAGTGATTTGTCCCAGCAGCCCCAAGTGTCGCTCGTGCAGCAGTGGCGTTCGCGTCATCTACGAGCGTTGCTCCGAAAGCCGAGATCCCGTGGGCTGTCGTGATCGCGTTGTGAGTTGCGATCGAACCAGACGCCTCGAAGTCGCCAGTGGCTGCTGCGGATGCGGTTCCCAGAGTCGGAGTTCCAGAGACATCGGCGTATGCGATCGCAGTTCCGCCCCACGTTCCGCTTGAGATTGTCCCTACTTGGGTGATGTTCGAAGAGCCTGAAAACGTAGAGATGGCAGTGTTCTCTACGTTGCCGAGGCCAACATCGCTCTTCGTCGTGTTCGAGTTGAGGAGTGTCGAGAGCGAAGACAAGCCCGTGCCACCACGCGCAACAGAAAGCGTACCCGAAGTAATGTCATTAGTGGCATCATGGTTGTGGCTTGCAGCAGCAGCACCAATATCAATCAAAACTTCAGAAGTAGATCGACTCTCAAGACCGTTTGCGGTAAACCTTGCGTACTCATCATCGGCAACAGAAGTACTGTCAACCTTTACAGCATTGGTGTTTGCAATACCAAAGGTGGGAGCAGAAGGAAGATTTGTAAGAGCCGAGCCGTCAACAGCGGGCAACTTTGCACTGCCATCAAGTTGGACAATTTGGTTTGCCGATGTACCGGGTACAAGACCAAGACCAGTGCGAACCGCAGCAAGGTTGTTGTAGGAAACCGTGAGGGCACCGCTTACATCGGCAACTGCATAGCCAGAAGGCATTGTGACGCCCGTCACTGTCCCCAACTTGGTGTTTGTGACAGACACAGCACCCTGTGCATTCGTGAGAACGTTCATTCCCGTCGAACCAACTACTGATTGGACAGGAGCCGCAGCAGAAGCACGGGCATTTGAAAAGTAAAGGTTAGTGCTTCCTTCTCCAAGGCTGTCCGTAGTTTGCCCTGCAAGACTTACGGGACCAACACCCAAAGCAACAGTCACTTGATCTGCTGCGGGAGAAGTCAAAGTTACAAGATCCTGTCCAACAGTCTGGACAGTAACTTTGTTTTCCGTAGTAGCAATAGTGACAGTATCAGCCATCAGGTTGTGACCTCAGGAGTAACAATCAGAGTTCCTTCTAGCACACGTTCAACAGTAACACCGTCTTGAGTTACGTTTTCCATGTCGTAAACGTACTTGCCCGGAGCATCAATTCCAGCAGTCAAAGTTGCAGGAATCGTAATTGTGACTGTGTGGCTAGCACCGGCAGCAAGTGTGTGCTTGAAATGAGAAGCCTCGGTAGTTCCGTTGGTCGTCAACGAAAGCACAGTAGTCCCACCAAACTTATCCTTTGCTTGCATTCTGAACGTACTGTCTTCAAGAAAGTTCTGGGCAGTTGTTCCGTCAGATTGAAAGCGAGTGTAGACAAGAGTAGATGTCTCGCCTTGATTGATTGTCCAGTCGTATCGAGCAGTCATTAGAATTTACCTCGGAAAGAACCGTACATTGAAATCTCGTCATATCCGGGATTATCAATCGTGTTCTTCTGATAGTGCTTGCCTGTACGCAACTGAAGGTTAGCGAGATTGTCGGTAGCAGACTTAATTGAAGATCGGTACTGCTGAAGAATCATCTGATAATGAGAACCTGTGACCTTGCGATAAGATCCCAACTTCAAAGCAGACGCGGCAGAGATGGCTTCATATAAAGACTGCATACCAATTGGGGCAATCTCGTAACGGACGTTGGCAGAAAGGGGAGTAGAGAAAGCAAGGCGAGTAGTTACTTCCGCAAGATCGACATCATGCGTAGCAATTACACGCTCTTCAATCATTCCAGTTTCAGGAATGATCCTTAGAATCTGACCAGCGTAAGCGTTTTCACGACGATCAATAGATCCAAGATTTGGTGTGGTGTCGAGTTTGAAAGTCTTTCGATCACCCTGCATGGTTCCGCCATCAGCGGAGTAATGCGGCATAATGTCACCGCTCGGCACATAGTAAATGTGCCAACTATTACCAGTAGAAGCGTTTTCTTGCTTAGGGTCGAACCTAAGAGTATTGCCTTCAATTGCCCAACCTACGCCATAAGGATGGAATTCATTACGGGGCATGACCTCATCAATGACATTTCCGTCTTCGTTGCGTAGAGCAACTCGCCAAATTTCTCCGACACTTGGAGGAAGTTGGTAATACTCAGTGTTCTTTTCAAACTCCACCATGTGACGAAGGACAACAGGATTGTCCAAGTTCATGTTGAGTCGAGACCAAACATCAACCATCGAAGGCGAGATGATGTGCCTGATCAGAAAGTCGTTGTCGTACTTGGCATCAAAATCAGGGTCATCGAGGTACCCACGAATTCGCTCAAGAACGGTATATAGAAACGAGTTAGTACTGTGCATTAGCCACCAGTCACAATCCGGCCCTTGGCCTTATCGAGAAGGTCCTGCTTAAATGATCCAAATTCAGGGTCATCATTTGCAGACCATTTTCGTTGTCTGATCATATGGGCAGATTCTTCGTTTCCTTGCCGCTTCATCCAATCTGCAACCCGATGCTTTTCTTCAATGTTGTCTCGGTCTCTCTTCTTCTTGGTCAATGCCTGATCACGAATCCCCTTCTTCACGCTCTCAGCAATTGATTGAGCGGAACGAATACGACCCCGTACCCACTCCTGAGTAGGGGGCATCCAGTTGGGGGGGTAATCAAATGCCTCTAGTTCCAAAGCAATACCAATTCCATCCCGCTCAGGGTGGTACATCCACTTCGCAAGAACAAATTTAAACGTCACCTTATGGAAGTAAACAAAGAGATCTTCTACTCCCGTAAACCTGCGGACCCAAAGAACCCAATCTGAATCAGGGAGGATCTCATGATTCTCACCAATCCTTAGATTAGAGTCCGCTGCATCAGCAATAGGGTCAAACATGATTTCAATGTTCATCTAAGAAGATTCCTGAGTCATGAAACTTGGGTCGTATGTGGTGTTTAAACCAATACCTAACTGTATTAGGTGATTTATACCCAAATTCCTCGGCAATTTCTAATAGAGAATGCCCGTCCATTTTCATTTCAACAACCTTCTTTTCTTTTTCTGTCAAAGAAAGAGGGTACTCAGGTCGATGCTCATCAATTTGGGCGCCCGGTATATCTTCAATCTTTACGTCAATTATAAAGATTCGCCACTTCCCTTCTCTCTTACGCCAACCCATGGACTTGCCATAGGCGTAATAAACTTTGCCTCCTAAGAAACAATTGAGAAAAGTAGTGACGGCTCCCTTTTCAGGGTCGTATTTATTTTCAAGCAGTTCTAATGCAGAAACATATGCTTGGTTGTAAACCTCATCAAACTCCCAACGAGAGAAGAATCTAAACCATCTAACCGTCCACTGGTGTAAAAAACCCAGATGCAAATTTATGTCTGGGTTGTGATTTATCATTAATCACTTCTTCTTGCGATTTGACTTCCAAGACACTCGGGCTGGGCCTTTCTTTGCTTTCGTGCCCTTACGAGTGCATTGAGCCTTAGTTGGTCTACAAGCGGGATAAGGTCTCTTCCCCCCACCCTTTGCCGACTTCCTGCCGCAGGGCTTCCCAGTTTTGCAATCAATCCAACCCTTGCCATTGTTTTGAGAGAACCACTTCTTAAGACCAGTCTTCTTTTTAGCCATCAGCAGCAGCACTCCTTCCACGTCTTACCGCAACGCGGGCAAATCATTTCAGATGCAGGTGTCACTTCTTCTTCTTGCCCCCGGTGCCCCAGTTCTTAGCACCCTTCTTGCGGCACTTAACTAGGGCACCGCTTGCATAAGCAGACGGCCACTTCTTGTAACGGCTCTTGACTTTGTGGTAACAAGCGTCTTTCTTACCACCAGTCTTCTTCTTTGCCATTACTTCTTACCTCGCTTCTTACCCTTCATCATCTTGCCGCAACCACCGGGCTTCATAGCCTTCTTGGCCGCAGCCTTACCCTTCTTGGTGTAGGGATACTTCTTACCGTTTACGTTTGGCATGTCAGCACTTCCATTTGCGGCGAGCCTTACGAAGCCGACTGTTCGGATTCTTGGCTGCCTTAGGGAACTTCTTCATCTGCCCCGCTGATCGGGCACAGTACGAACGCTTACGAGAACCACCACCCGGCTGGGGTGGCTTCAAGTTAGAACCAGTTCGAGCGTTGATGCGACGACGACCCTTGGCGGTAAGACCACCGCTCTTGGACTTGCATCCGTTACGGATACCGCAGCCCTTCATCGCACCCTTCTTCTTTGATCGCTTGGCCAATTGGACCTCCTATCAAATGAGGGCGGGGGTAAGAACACCCCCGCCCATCATTCAAGGTCAAGGTCAGCCGATGTTAGTCGAGCCACCGTATTCCTTGTCGGTGGTGACTCCACCCAACTTAAGACCAGCAGCCTGATCCGGGATCAACTGCATTCGCAGCATTCCGGGCATCTGCACGGCTTCAGTAAGGAGGTTGCTACCCGCATTCATGTACGGGTACTTCACGCTGCTGCCACCAGTGAGTGCCGGGACCACGAACCGGAACGGAACGTGCTGATCCACTTCACCCATCTTCTGAAGGCCCGCATACTCAGGCGGAACGTAACGCTTCCAGTTGTTACCAGAAGTCTTCCAACCGTAGACTTCACCCTTCGAGACGTAGTTCGAGGTATGACCCCGATAAGTACGACCTTCAAAGGTAAAGGCAAAGCCTTCTTCCGAACCTTCGCTGCTAAGGCTGGAAAGATTGCCGGTACGGTCGATCTGATACTGACCGATCTTCTGGGCTTCGTAAGAGAGCCAAACACCGTCCGAAGCAACCAGCGTATCAATCGTCTGACCCAACTTCTGCTTGGCAGCGTGGAACCGACGAATGTACTTACGCAACTTGCTTTCGGTCAGAACACCGACGTTGTCAAGACAGAACGACTTGAACTCAGGATGCTCGTCAACATCAATCTTGTTGGTACCGGCTTCGCCACCAAGAAGATCACCCGTAGCCTTGATCCAAGAGTTCACGCCAGCGATGCCAGTAAACGTAGCACCACTCTGACCTCCAGAAGCACGAGTCTGACCACTGTTTGCGTAAACGATGTAATCGTCTGCGGCAAGATCGCCCCAGTCAGAACCCGCAACAATGGTAACCGTACCCGTCAGGTCATCGACCTTGTGGACATACGTCGGAACATAAGTATTCGCATTGCTAACGTGACTCTGGTTCTTGCGCTGATTAGATGAGTTATAAACATCAACTCGCTGACCAGCAAAGAAACGCTCATAACTTTCTTCTGTAATAGAGAAAGTCCAAGCCGTATTCGCACCAAAAGCGTAAGTAGCCCCTGCAGGGTCAGTACCATTCACTCCGGCAACAGCACCCGAAGCATTCGTACCCAGACGATAACTGGTGTTCTGACTGACATACCAGTAGTTGCACAGGGTGTGCGACAGGTTCTGAGCAAAGCCCTGAAGAGTAGGAGCAATCACATCGCCAATAACGGCGGGGGTTGCTTCCATCTGCATCTCACCCATGGTGAGCATCAGGTTGGTGTACATAGCCCGCATCGGACAAGAAAGACTGAAGGTCTTAGCCTTCGGTCCATCTGACGGATCCGGGAAGTTCTTCATGGTAGTGTCGTTCGACCTAATAAGTCGATCACTAATGGCTACCGAGTTTGCGGCGTCACCAAACAGCCCAAAGTTATCCGCCGTATCCATCTGCTCGATCACACCAGTCATACCAGTTCGGTACAACTTGTTAACCACGAAGTCGCGGCTGAACTCGCTGACGGGGCCGACACCCTGAGAAGTGACAACAGTGTCACGCCAAATGGGATCAAGAGTCGGGAGAATCGTATCAATCTGCTTGGACAGAATTTCTTCAATACGGCCCGATTCCGTATTAAAGATCTGACCTGCACTAGATGCTGCACCAGCCATAGTTAATTACCTCACGCTTTAGAGTCGCCACCGGGGTCGGAGAGCGACCGAAGAATCTGGTCAGAAGTCCAGTCACGCAACTGGCCTTCAACATCCCCATAGGACTTACCCTTGGAACTGGGGAGTTCGACGGGCTTCCGTCGAGAAAGAGTTTCGGTCTGCCCAACCGTTTCCGGTACACGCCCAATCTTGGAGGTGTCGCCGATTACCGAGAGCATGTCCTTGGCAACCTTAGTTGCCGCTGTCTTGACTGCTTCATCCAGCCAAGTTTCATCAAACTTACCGTGGGTGTTTCGCTTGGCCCTGAGGTTTTCCAATGCCGATTGGCGGACGTTCTCAGAGATGTTGTCAAACACCGGGTTCAAATCTTCACCATTGCGAGTAGAAGTGATCCACTCTTTAAGCATCTTCAAATCAGAATGGCTAGTCATTGCAGAAGAAATCTCTTTTTCCATAGATTCCTTGAGATTCCTAGCCCTCATCTGATTCAGTTGTTCTTCGAGTTGCTGTGCCTTTTCTCGGGCAACAAGGTCTTCGCTTTCAGGCTGAAGTTCAGTCATGTCAATATCCTCAATATCACTATCAATAGTGTGTTCTGTAGTAGGAGATTCGTCATAGATCTGCACCCATTCTTCAATTTGGGCAGGATCATGACCTTGAGAAGTTAGAAGCCTTCGAGCAGCATCCTTCTTGTATTCTCCTCCAACTTGAGGATCCATCAGGATTTGAGTGCTTTCCTGAACAACCTTGAGTTGCTCATTTTCTTCACGAAGTCTTTCGAGATCAGCGGTCATTTCTTCGTTTACAACAGGCTCAACGGGAGCAACTGCTTCCCCCCCACCAGTGTTGTCTTCAACGATTTCGTTCTGTTCCTCTTCATTCATTTATCGCGTTCCTTAGTTTTGAAACTGGGGAGCCTGTTGCATCTGAGGGCCACCCTCAGATGGGGGCATACCTTCGGCCATTGCTGCAAGGTTAGCAGGATTCGGGACGCTTGCCGGGAGAGTCCTGCCCATGAACCTCATGAGTGATTCACGATACAACTTGAATTGATTGATTACTTCAGGATCAGCCTTGGCCATTTGGGGGCTGGACATGAACCCAGAAAGAACTCGAATCTGGAATTCAGGGCTAGAAGTATGAGGTGTAATGATGATCTGACCGGGAGCAGTACCATCACCGTAAAGGGTAAGGATGTTCTGGACTACCAATTCATAGGCTGACTGGTTTTCGTCCATCCAAATGGCGAAGTCCAAACCTTCCTTAAGGGCAAACAACTTCAAGCCGTCTGGATCCATAAGGCCCGCTTGAAGCATTTGAATTGCTTCCTGCTTTCGAGCCACCTCAGAACGAGGGCTGATCTGCCTTACATTAAAAGTAAGAGAGGATACGTTAGGAACAGGATTGTTCTTAAACGAAACCTCGCTCCTATCAAAGTCAATTACAGCACCCGCGAGTTCTAGGTCAAGACTTGTGACAGGAATGGACTTAGGCGACATCATTAGTTCTCGTGAGGCGTTTGCCACAATAGAACGATACACCTTCCCAAATGCCTGAGCCACACCCATTGTCGGGTTGGTCATTGCCTTATTGATCTGCTCATCAAGGAACTGAAGACCTGTCGCAGAATCTACTCGACCCTTCTCAGCAATAAGATCTTGGACGGGGTTGATTGACTGCATCAACTGCTTGGCAAAGTTTGCCGTCTTACCGGGGACATCACCCGCATTGTGAGGCTGGATCACAAACGGACTGAACTTCTCGTTAAGTGGGTCAGGCTGATACGAAACCATTCGTAGCCCCTTACCTACTTCTCGAAGCATTGACCGTTCATTAAACGATCCTTGAGGCATGACGACAACGCCATACCTATCAATGTCTCGGACGTTGTTGAACAACGACTTCAACATCTTTTCCATTTCTCTATTGATAGAGAACAGAAGATCAAAGAGGCCCGCCCCATGGAAAGTGCCGGTATTCATGAACCGACAGAATCCAATGGGGCAGTAAGTCTGAGTATTGCTGAGGTCTTGATCCTCGATCATGTACTCACCTGAGCAGATGATGTATCGAGAACAAGTACCACGAGGCCCATCCATCCACAACTCTCGAACCTTGACGACTGTCATGCCAGTCTCAGGGTGGTCTCCGTCGTAGTTGCCGCTAAATGGATTTGTTGCCTTGCCGTAATCGCCAGCACTTTCCGTTTCCTCAAGAGTCTCACCCGTCTGGACTTCGTAGTACTCCATGTCCTCAAGGTTTGTCTTGATTCTCGGCCCAAACTTTTCCACCAAAGTCTCAAGTGGAACAAGACGTTGGCGGACCATTCCTTGCTGCTTAGTAAAATCCTGCCCAATGCTTGGGAAAGGAAACAGTTCCTTAGGGTGGATCACTTCAAGATCAGCAGTAAGACCGACCGTAGGATGATCAACGAGATGGCCCTGAATACCACAAGATCCCAGAGTCACCAATAGGTGAGCAAAAGTTGTAGATACTTCTGCAATCTGGTCAGGAGCAACAAGTGCATCTGCAAGAAGTTGAGCAATAGACCGCTGCCGAATCATCGGCAGGCTGGTACCAGTCCTAAGAACCTTAGGACGAAGATCCATAGAGGCTAGTCGAGCCGCTGCCCGATCAATTGCCGAAAGCATCTCTTGGCTCTGAAACTCAAGATTGCCGTCTTCATCTAGATAATGTGGGGACAGCCTTCCTGACTCAGGATCAAACACATCAAAACGGCGCATGCCATTGAGATAGTAGTAAGCAAGGAGCCAAGTGATTCGTCGGTAAGAAAGCCGTGAGATCTCACGATCGAGGTGATCCCCGATCATCAGACAGATATCACGCTTCTTCTTCGGCAGATTGAATTTGAGATGCGACATTTTTATGCTTCCGGGCAGCAGTGCCGCCGGGTCTCCAATTGGGGGGTACATCAGAAGGATTGAAATAAATCTCTGAAAGATTCAAACTTTCCTTCTCAGTGGGATATGTCTTATCACTTTCTACCGGGACATCACTGTTGGCGGGGTTGCCGTAATAAGACCGTGCCATAGCCTCGTACAAAAAGTACGGGATAGTGACATGGTGGGGGGTTTCAGACTCGTGTTCCTGTGGGATCTCGTTGCTCATAATCTTCTCCTAGTTCATTAAGGAGTTCAGGGCTGATCTTGTTCATTCGATAAGCCCAAGGAATTCCATTGCCGTCTCGATAATCACCATCAAGGATGTGTTCTTCAGGAGTTCGATCATCTTCTTCTAGATCAGGGGCTCTTGAAATACGACCCTTTAGGATCGCACCACTCATAGCAACCGTATCAATGTGGTCATCCTTGGCAAGACCGCCATCTTTTACTTCGGGATTGAACTGCTCAATCTGATCAAAGAGATCCTTCCAATGACGATCCATACGTCTTTGGAGAGGGAACTTAATCAGAGAGTTTTCAAACCTGAACTGGAGAGCCGAGATCCGACCTTCCTTGGACATCTGCCCAACCTTAAGCGGAACCACCTTGGGAAGGAAATCTACATTGACCATGTTCGTTGCTCTCTGCTTTACGATTGAATCCAGAGTTTGATAGAGAGCAATTGACTGCTTGACTACTTCAGGGCGGATAGATGGGACATGCCACTTATCCGCCATTCGGAAAATTTCCTTGATGAGCGTGTTTTCATCACACTGTCCCCCCCAGATGTCGAGTACGAATAGTTCGTTTTCGGGGGTAGCCGCCATAACCGTTGCGACCTTAAAGTCTGAATCCTTGGTAGAAGTCCAACTTGTATCAATCGTCATGAACAACCAAGACTCATCAAGAAATTCAACCAAAGGCTTGGAATGAGTTTCACCACTCTTGTCTTGCCAGTTAATAAACGTCATGCTTGCCCAAGGGGCATCGCCAAGGTTTTCGTCTACGTTTGAATAGTTCCAACTATGTTCTTCTCCCAATAGCGGGAAGAATACGTCGTCACTGCTACCCGGATCAGCCATATACTCAGAAGCAAAGTTGGCTGAACCAATCATTTCTCTGATTTCTTCAAGAGAAATGCGATCCTTAAGCCGAGGATCAGTCTTCTTTATTGCTCTGTCTACAGGCCACATTTCAGGCCAGCATGAAATCAACTTCTTGTTTTCGTCTTCATACGCAGCCTTGATCACCATTCGGTTCCAGTGATCAAACCGAGGATCTTTAGCCTTATATCCTGTGTCTGTTTCTTCCTTGTCCATTGCGTACCACGCATAGTGACGACGGGAAACAAACGTAGCCAGCCATCGAATGCTGGTATTTGGTCGAGTAACCATGGGCATAACCACCTTGAATAGGAGGTTGTCCATGTACGACCGGAGTATCGACATTGAAGTCGATGCTCGGGGATCGTATTCGGGGTCGTCAAGAACGTAGCATCGAGGGCGGCCACCTCGCTGACGACTCTCTGCGGAGATCGCTCGGAACCAAGAGCCATTCTTGAGATACATCATCTCAATGCCGAATGATGCTTCGCCTCTCTTAGGAATGATTCGCCCATCAGGAAACTCAGGCATCCAGTCCTCATGGATGCGAGCGTTTTCAGTGAACTGGGTCTTAAGCATCTGACCCGTCTGCTTGGCATTATCATTCGTTGATGTTGCGTAGATGAATGAATAGCCGGGGCGAGTCAGCATCTGCATGATCATCGCTTTGCGGATGCAGTTGCTCTTCGCAAAACCTCTGGGTGCAATCGTAATTGATGCCCTTGAGGTGGCCCACTCTTTATAAATACCGAGATGCCCGTCCGGAATAGGGACAGGATCCTCGTCATAAAACATTGGATTAAAGTCGTCTTCTTCATCAGGGAAGAGATACCAATGGTCAAAGAACAAGACCGAAGAAACAAACCTCAAGGCTTTGTCTTGAGGGTCTTTCGTAGGAACAAGCCACTGCTTACAGGCATTTACTCTTGCGAGTCTTTGCCCTTCTTCAGTAAGGCTCTCATAATCTGGGGGAAGAGGGAAAAGTTCATTCCCCTCTTCTTTAGTTGGAATCCTTTTGATTCTCACTTAGTTCCCCGAGGATCTCGACAGTTCCTACCCGTGCCATTGAAGACACAAAGGTGACGGTGTTTGCAGCAACCATTGAGATATTAAAAAGGATGTCGTGAATCCTATGGAAATTTTCCGTAGGCTCATCCTTATTAATGAAGTAACTGTAGAGGGCTGCGGCGTACTTCTCTTTAGAACCGAGAAGAGAGTCAATATCCTTAATCGCCAAATCGAATAGGATCTGACCCCCCGATCTCGCCATTCCCATTGGCCCCATCGCCAGCATCGCTTGATGAGCCTCCTTCTTGATCGGAGTCATCTTCTCTGGACGGAAGATACTCGGCTGCAAAGGTTGGCTTGTCTTCGTAGATGCTTTTGAGTTTGCTTTCCGGGAGGGCTGCTGAGACGCGCGATGCTGTGCGGGTGAGTTTGACACTGTTTCCTTCCTGACTAATGGCGGTTACTTCCTGCTTCTCAATGAGACCGGAAGAGTTGGCAATGTCCTTTAGGACTTTGCGGAGTTGAGTGTGTGCCCTTAGCACGACCTGAGGATCTGTATCCCGAAACAACTCTACCAAAGTACTGACTTCTTCGTGGACTGAAAAGTCTACGTCGCTCAAAGCCTTACTTGCCTGATCCACCTCAAAGAAAGACATCACATCTTTGGGGGGAATCTCGTGTTTAGTCAAAGGAGTCTTAGGCGGCACGTTCACTTCCTCCCATAGATCGAGATCCCATAGAGCCAGCAGCAGCCAATCCTGCAATACCAAGAAGCGAGAGAAGAATCAGCGGCACATTCCTACCAGTAAGACCTCGGGTCTTAAGGAACTCAGCCATTCTTTTTGTGGCAGCAGCACCCTTTGGTCCCTTGGGCTTTGCGCCTGCAACCCGATCATCAAACTCTTGGCTTCGAGGCCGATCACCAACTTCCAAACCCCGAAGCAGAGATTCCTCTTGAAGAAACAACTTATACAGCCTTTGCAAAGGCTTCTGCAATTTAGCACTGGTCTTTGAAGGCACACCACCTCGTTCAGCCGATTCCACAATCCCAATTACAGACTTATCATTAATTCTTTTATCAATCTGACGAGACAACTTGTCAATCTTCTTTTCGTTATCTGCTACGTTTTCGTCAGAAGCCATAGCAAACTTTAGAAAAGCCCCCTTTGAAAGCCTGTTTGGATCTGAAGTAGTAGGGCCACTAACCCCACCCAAAGATCGAGGACGAGGAGTTGTTTCTGTTCCGGGAGGGACAGAGCCCCTCTGACCCGTTTCAGGATCAAAACTCAAGTCTCCAGTTGTACCTTCTAGCCTCATGGCTTGGGCACGCCTAGCCCGGTCAGTTTCTTGAATTTGGGGACGTGCTTGGTCTTCCAGAAGCCTTCTATATTCATCGTCAGCCCTGATTGCAGGACCGTCAGGAGCAGGCCTTGTGATGACCGAAACCGATTCGTCCGGATATCGGCGGTTGACGATTTCTCTTGCTGCAAAGCCGCTGCCGCCCCTCATCACAGGACCCTTTTCAGCACGACGAGCATCTCTTGCACTTTGCCTTCGTTGCCCTTGGTTCTGGTTTCTTACAGCATCGCCTGATCGACTCTGAGCCGCAGATTCCTTTCCGGGTCCCAACTTAACTACAACTTGATTAGCCGCATAAAGTTCGGCTCTCTTCTTTTGAAATACCTCAGCGGAAGAATTACTAGGGATCCTTTTAAGTTCTTCTGCTAGTTGATCTCTTCGGCGAACTGCTTCCTTGCGAGCAATTTCTTGCTTTGAATCACCCGTACCCAAAACTCGATCGGTTTCTTCGCCTGCAAGGCGAGCATCTATTTGTGCCCGATCAACCTTGATTTGATCTACATCAGGTCTTTGGCCCTTAGTCTGAACCTCAGAACGATCAATTCTTTCAGTAGTTCCAACAGTTTCAGCAAGAACAGGAGTCCCTCCTGCTTCAACTGCAAGTTGGGAACCACCAGAAGTAAGAAGAGTCTTGTCAAGAATTGACTGATCTCTCTCCATGTTAGCAAGACGCTTCTTAATTTGAATAAGAAGCCTAGTCTGCTTTTCGTCTAACTTTTTGCCTTCTGAACTTGCAACAAGACTTTTAAGTCGTTTGATCTTTTTTTCAAAGTCTTGCCCTGTTCGCTGCCGTTCTCTTGCATTCATTGCACGGCGAGGGACAGGGTTTCCTTTTTCTGCCCTTGCAAGAGTTCTTTCTGCAAGTTGCTCTCTTTCCGCTGTTCGAATAACCGCGTCTCGCGTATTCGACTTAGGCGGTTGTGTTTCTTCACTTGGATCGGGAATCCCTATCGGCCTTTGAGACTCAGCCTGATAGTTAGCCTTAAATCCTTCTTGCACAGAAGGACGTGCTGAAGCAAACTTGTTTCGGTCACCACCTTCAATGTCAAACTTCCTTCTCTGAAGTTTTTCCCTTTCGACAAGAAGAGGATCTTCAGAAGTAAGTTCTACGCCAAGCCTTTTGTTGTCTTGAATTCTCGCTTCGTTGTAATCAAGTTCTCGCTGCAACTCAATCATTTCACGAGTTTCAGGCACCTTTGACGCAGCAAAAGCATCTCTAATTTGATTAGTACGTCTTGCCCGTCCTGCTTCTCTTACATTTTTCTGATTCTTAAGATCCCTAGTTCTTTCTTCTTCAATTTTAGAATCAATTTCTTCGGGCGTACTGACGGCTTCGCTAGAGAGATTCTTTTCCTGAATGAATGTTGCGCCTGTATCAGGGTCACGCACACTCCTGATGTTTGACTTAACAGGATTTCGGGCTTCAACTCGACGATCAATAGAAACACTTTCGGGAAACGATTGAAGTCTTTGCTTAATAACCGTTTCTGTAGTCTTGTTTCTACTGCCTATGGGTTTGCCTTCGGCATCAATTTTTACAGAGTAAGAATTGTTCCCATCAAGTACATAACGAAACTTCCCTCTGAGTGTGTCAATTTCAAAGGTGTCAATGTTGGCCGCGATTGCTTCTTTGATTTCTTGGATCGTACTCATGGTTCTGTTGCCTCTTTAGGGAAGGAGGTTGTATAATGCACATACCCCCACACCCCCACTGGAATCTTACATGTCAAACGCGACAAACACTGTTTTGTCTTCACCGGAACCGATGCAAGTTGCTCGGTACCTGTTGCGAACTAAATTTTCTACGCCTAATGGTCGAAGCGGTCTTTGGTATTGGCGAGGTAACTTCTATGAATGGTACGGAGAAGAATGGAAGGCTCGCAATATTGAGTGGGTTGAATCAGCCCTTTGGGTTGCCCTTGAAAACCTTACCTTTCAGACCACTAGTAATGGTGTAGTCTCACAGCAAAGATTTGCACCTAATCTTTCAAAGGTTCAAAATGTTACGAGGGCCATTCAAGCCGTGTCTTCTTTGGCTCATGAAAGAGTTCCCATTTGGATGGGAGGACCTGAAGCCCCCTCATCTAAGTATTGTATCTCTTTTCAAGACGTAATCGTTAATTGCAAGACAATGGAAGTTCAGGATCGGACTGACGCATGGTTTGATCCTCACGTTCTTCCTGTTGCTTGGGAAGATGGCGACAAGCCCCCCCACACTTGGCTTCGTTGTCTTGAAGAGTGGAGCGGTGGAGACGAAAAGTGGATTGATCTGCTCCAGCGGATGTTTGGATATTGCCTTCTGCCCCATCGGGACTACGCCAAGTGGTTCCTTTTCTACGGCAAGATCCGTGGAGGCAAGGGAACCATCATGTCTGTGCTGAAGGCCCTGATGCGGGAAGGCTATATGGGTACTTGCCTTGAAGATATTGCGGGGCAGTTTGGCCTTTGGGGTATTGAGCAGTCCCGTTTGATGGCCATTAACGAAGTTTCAGAAATTTCAAACCGTGAAGGGGAGGCGGCTTGCCGTGTTCTAAAGAGCATTGTGGGCCGTGACCCGATCAGCATCAACCGCAAATACGAGCCCCCGCTGCGGAATGTTGTTGTGGACGCCGTCCCGATCATGCAGGCTAATGAGATCCCCAAGTTGCCCAACAAGGGACAAGGTCTTTCTAGCAAGATGGTTGTGCTTCCCTTTACGGTTTCCTTCTTGGGCAGAGAAGACTACAGCCTTCTAGGAAAGTTGCTGAAGGAACTGCCGTCTATTGCTAGATGGGCAGTTGATGGGGCTATGGCACTAGAAGCAGAGTCAGATCCTCGGCTTAAATTTGTAATGCCTGAAGATGCTCAGGATACGGTTGACGAATACACCACCGTCAACAACCCCTACAACGAGTTTCTCGAAGATAAATTTACGCCTGACGAATCTTCGTTTGTGGGGTCTTCCGCGGTCTACGAGAACTGGAAGGTTTGGTCAAAGAACCTAAAGGTACCAAGAGTAAGTCAGGCACAATTCATCCATAAACTTTTGCAAGATTCGACTTGGACTTTGACTAAGCACCGTCTTGGTAAAGGCGGTTCTAGAGGTCTGAGGGGCCTTCGGATTAAGCCTCAAGCGTAGGGTACCGTGGGGGTACCACCGGGGTACCGGGGGACATGGTTCCCTCGGTGCCTCTTTTTTGTATCGCCAGCCCGGTTTTTGGGCAGGGGTACCATATGTACCACCTCTTTCTATAAAGGAGGTAGGTATGTATAGATATGTAAGAGTATACGCAGGCATGGCACCCGTGGTACCCATGGTACCTATGGCGTTCTTGATATCAGCAAGGCCGATTGAGGTAACCACGGCTTATGGTACCCAAATGGTACAACCCAAAAAGTTTTGATACGGGAACGGTCTTTTAACTAATAATAGAGATTGAGTTCAGGGGGTGATGGGGGGGGTTAGACCACAGGTAGTCTAACTATTATTAATTATATTTATTTACATGGGTGACCATGTGACATTCAGGCGGATGGTGTATTGATTAGTGGGGTGTAGTAAGTAACACCATTAGAACTTTCTAGGTTTTAGTGGTTCGTTCGTTCACACTTCACTCAGGAGTTTTGACTCATGATTCAATTGATCATTCGGATTCTGGATGGGATCAACGACGGCGTTGATCAGGACTACTCGACCTTCGATCGGGAGGATTACGGATGCTGAGTTTCATCATCAGAGTGATCATGTTCCCGATTGATTTCGTGTTCTTGGGATTGGACATTTACAAGTCCAACAAGGAACACAACAGTCGGGTGTGTGATACTTGGGAGGTTCATAACCTTCCCAAGTTCAAGGATCTCTGCCACATTGCATGGTGGCAAGGGGCAATCGTGGTCTGTCGAAAGATAGACCACGGAGACGATGTCGAGTACAGCACCGACATCGAAGAGGTAGATCCATACTACCTCGTAGTGTGGATGGGAACCAAGGCATATCCATTGCCGTGGTTCAAGCCACTGTACAAGTGGGCGTTGGAGAGGTACGACCCTCCCAACTGGGCGTCCATTGAAGACTTCGTTGACTATTGATTGGAAGGGGACTTCGGTCCCCTTCCATTCTCTTTTTTAGGAGAGACTCAATGCGTGAGATCCTAAAGGATATCGCTGGCATGACGATCATGCGAGTGCCATTCATCGTGGTGACACTGTTCGTGTTCACCATCATCATCCCTGACTGGGTCGCCGGTGGCCCCAGATCAGTGGATGTCCAGTTGACTGAGATGGCTGGTTGTGGAGTGCTTGCTGCACTCCTCAATCGTGTCATCGTTCGTCCCAAGGAGGACAACAATGAGTGATAACATCGCAGATCACGTTTACCTTTTCGGTAATCAAGATCCTTCGATCAGACTAGCAAACGTCATCTTGGAAGAAGTGGAGACCCCTATCCCATGGGCTCCACGTCAAGATGTAGAGTTGCCGTGCGTGCTGATGACTATCAGCACAGATTGTGCAGTCTATGGAAGAACAGGTGATTCGGGTAACGATACCCGATCAGATCTCGTAGAAGAAAATCTCGACCCACATAGTCGATTCATTGATATCAAATCAATGCTTCGATCAGTCGTATCAGATAGGTCAATCCGAATTGACCTAGATACAGCCGAATCAGACATGAGGAGATTGGGTCCTGTTCCTATCCCAAAGGAACACAGAGCATTTGTTAGGTTGCACAACTACCGTCTGCAAATTTCTTGCACACTGTTAGTAGTGTCGAAAAGACCTGAAACAGTAATCAGGTCTCTAGATGTCTTGTTCCAAAGACTGCCTATCACGGTCCATAGGTGGGACCCGTTGAAAGCAGCGAACAGGCAATCGCATTGTTACAACAAGATGCGTTCGTTTGTTTGACAAGTGGTTGTAGGTTGACCGTGGTTCCCCCTGCCCGTCCGGGCAGGGGGAACCCGGTCTTATTTTTTTTGGTTTGTTGTGTTGGGTGATTCATACCAAAGTAGAGAAAGGAGTCTCATGCTTCACATTCGACATTTCTCGGATGAGCGTGTGCAAGATCTCGAACAACGAGACTTAGCACAGACGAACGGTGATGACGAACACCGTTCAGATGCTGGTATCTATGGCTTCCAAGTGGAAGTGGATCCAGCACATACGTCGGCTACTGTCGCCTACGAGTTCATTCGTGAGGAGACAAAAGACGACGTAGAAGAGTTCCATAACATATGGAACCATGTATTCCCTCCTGACATGGAATACATAATCCCTCCGGATGACCCGGATGGATTTCAACCTGTCTTCAAGCAGGTTGTTACTGAGCAAATCAGTTTGATGCTCAAGGCCGAAGCATTGCTCCGGCAAGCAGCACGATCTAATCCAATCGTGCTTACTAGTCATGTCATCAAGTATCAACTTGATGTACCTGACAGAATTATCCACTGCGTGGATGGTTCATGTCGTGCGTACTACGACACGACAGAGCGGGTAGAGGATGGGTTTGTGATATCTGTACCCGCAAGGTTTGTTTACGGAAGACGTAAGGGTGGTCATCTGCATCTTATCTAGATGACTACACGTTTCCGTTTAGTTTTTCATGGGTCTCAACTAGTAGATGTATCTAGTTCAGATCCCGACCTTCCTAATCTGAGCCAAGCACCGCTTGTCTCAAATGCAACAGTTACTACCGAGGAAGTAACAGTCTCTGATCGTCATGCAGAACAGTATCAAAGCACAGTTCTTAATTCATTCACAAGGAAAGACTAATGCCAATCATGCGTAAGAAGAAGATCGCAGACACCTGCGATACGTTCAAGTTGATCGCCGTCAAGACGAACGAGAAGGGCAACTGCCTCCTCACGTTCGCTCCTCAGGGCGAGCAGGGTTCCACCGTCCTTCAGGTCATTGACTCTGGCACCAAGGATGCCAGTTACAGCATCAACACCCCCGAAGGTGATGTTGCAGTCAACGTCAGCACTGGTAGTGCTATCCTCGCAGCACTCGCTGGCAAGACCAGCAAGTATGCGGATCAGGTGGAGAAGAGTTGGTACGAGCATCTCGATACGATGCTTACCAATGGTGAATCCATTCCCTTCAATTGGGAAGAACGATTCACGTCCTATGTTGGTTGCATCATGCACATTGCAACCACTCCCAGTTGCATTGAACGCAACGGGTTCATCAACTTCTGTAACTTCGATGTCTCAGAAGTTGAATACGAAGATCGCATGGAGTTCATCACTGATACTCTTGCGATGTTTGAGCCTGCCGATGAGAAGGCGATTGAGCAGTTCGTTCAGAACAAGAAGGCGTCTGCCCCGAAGCGACGGAAGCCTGTAGTCACTCGTGACTGAACACTGCTGACTCGACTAGGCGAGTATAAATAGCATTTAAGCCTAGTGCGGCCTCACATAGATCAACGTCTATGTGGGGCGTATGTCCTACTGGCCCGGTACCGACCAGTGGGCGTGTGGTGATTGATCATTGCTGCACGTTAAAGATCAAGGTGGGCTGCGCATACCTTTATTAATCACGCAGACGTTTTTTATTCAGTGGTTTAGTTTATGGTTTTAGTTTTTTTGTTTTTTTTATTTTTCATTTCATTTCATTTCATTCTATTAGCCTCGAACATATTGTAACTATATACCCCATACTAAAATAGATTAGTGTCTCTCTGTCTCGTACCTCACTTATAGGTATATGCGCAGACTGTACTGCGCATTCACATAAGGAAAAGCAACATGCCAAGCAATCCGCTTAAGCACCCACTGTTTAAAGACCGACAAGCATTCTTTCTTGAACACTGTCTGTACGACGAAAATGGAATGATCGTAGATAACCGTACCTTCAACAATGAAGGAGACGCTGATGCCTTTATGTCTTGGAAGCACCAAGAACAAAGAGATGATGGTGACTACACCAGTGAGTTGTATCTCGGCAGATGTCTTGTCCGTATGACTACGGTAGGACAACCTCCTGAAATCGTTGCAGGTTTCAGTACCAACGAAGAGATGACTCTTGGTTTCCTTGTACTTCTAGAGAAGGAAGACCTTAACCAATGAGCAGTGATAAAGATGACTGTCTTGGGCGTCCGGTTTCCCCCGCCCTAGCGGGCGGGGGAAACCTTCCTCCCCTCAGTTGGCTTGAGAAGAGGAGGAAGTATGAAGCAGGTAAATGGAAAGCACCTGTTCCACCTGTAGATGCCCGTTGGGTACACGATCATCACATAGGTGAAGATGGTGTAGATCGTTGGATCATGTGGATTGATAACAAAGGAGAATGGCTATGAGCATGACTTTTTACAGCACAAATCCTGAAGACGTAAATGGCCCCAACTTTAGTAATCTTAATACTGGGGCCATGTTTTCAATTCTGATCAAGCATCTTGATGATTGGTTTGACATGTTGTCAAAAGAAAATCATGAGGTTAAGCAGGAGTTGCTTGAGTCTATTGCTACAGCACAACACATGATTCCTGAAGAAGGAGTTGTAGCAAAGACAGGAGTTAAAAGAGTTAGGAAACTTACATCTCTGTGCATTAGATCTTTTCTTTACAACCTTGCAGTGTCACCAGAACTTTCATTCACAAATAAATTGGAACAAGAAGAACTAGATATGTTTGTTCGTGTGGCTTCACTAAATGATTGGCTATCTGAAGTGTCACATGATTCTCTCATCTATGCCACTTAGGAGACATAAATGTATGTTCATTTAAGTAACAGTAGTATTGGTTCAATTGCTCAAGCACTTCAAGAAATTGTAGATGAACACTTGAGTTCATACGAAAGTGAGATCTACACAAAGTTGAAGGAACATGAGCATGGCGGTGACTATGCCATCGAAGATGCAGTTGAACAAGCAGCATCAGACATGGCAGAAGAATTCCATGGTGATATCGAAGCAGTAGTTACAGACTACTTTGATAGGCACACTCATTGGCAATCTGAATCAGTAGATAAGATCCAAGAAAAACTTGATGAAGCAATTCAACAAGCCGAAGATGAAAAGGAGGATGAAGATGTATGACTACATGGATGAACAGCACATGTCAGATGCTGACTGGCGACAAGTAGATATGTACATTGAAGAGCATCAATTCGATAAGCAAAGAGAAAGAGAAAAGGCAGAGAAAGAAGAAGCAGATAAGAACAACGAACTGTTCAGAAAAACCAACATGAAAGAAACAGAAGACCCCCCCACTAATCAAGTGCGTGGGGTCAATTTGTGTTTTGACTGCCGTAAGTCTCTCACCAAGAACTCTAGTTGGACACTAGGTAATACCAACTACTGTCTTGACTGTGTTCGTCATCATCTTGCACCTTGAATCTATCCCCGCCTGACTCCCACAAAACAAACCACCAAACTAAAAGGTGGACGAAGGCGGTACGGGGACGCCATGATCTCAGAAGAATCAAAGAAGAACTTCACCACACTTCAACGTGCGTTCAGTCGTGGTGATGTATCTATAGTTCACTGCGAAGACAGCAAAGGACGAAGCAATCAAATGCTTTGTGCCTTATGCCATGATGAACCAACTGGTACATACAAATATGTACCCTTTGCCATCATGATCACACCTTCCTTTTATCCATTCGTAAACAAGTTGCTGCCTACTAGCAAACTTAAAGGTGAATGGGGTTGGGTAACTAAAAATGATTCTACCGATACTAAAAGCGAGACCTGAATGCACACAGTGTGAACTACATACTGAAGCAAAGAACCCCGGTGTGCCGACAATTCATTACACCGAATCAGTATTCCCGTCTCCAACTACACCATATATATTTGTGATAGGTATGAACCCCGGATACAACGAAGACAAGGAGAACAAACCCTTCGTAGGTCCGTCAGGTGTCATGCTTAAGTCTGCGTACTTGAATCCTCTTGATGTATTAAAGACTCACAGCATCTACTTAACTAATGCTGTTAGATGTAGTACACCGGGAGACACAAAGATTAAAAACTCTCACGTTAAAGCATGTAAGCAACACACACAAGATGATCTGAATGAGGTCGTGCAATTCCATACCTCAACAGGATCTATTCTTTGTCTTGGCACACATGCAACGCAGACAATCACCAAAGAATACTTAGGTAAAGCAGTGTCTATCAAGCAAGGGCTTGAGTTGCAAGGTCAACCAATTGATGTCTTAGGTAAGCAGTTGAATTTCTTCTGCACTTACCACCCTGCTGGTGTGATGCGAAGCCCCAACCTTAAGTACGGCGTAGCAGAACATCTTGAATTGATAGGTCAACAACTTCAAGGCAATGTGCCTGCACCATCACTGCCCAACATCGTTCAGATTAGATCACCCCACAAATGAGAGACACCATGAACCAAGGACCTGTTCATTTCAATCTTGATATCTGCTTTGACAGGTATCTTTCATTCAAGTTCAACAAGGAACAGAGTGAACAAGCAAGGCAAATGCTTGTGGCATGGGATGGTGTTGCTAGGTTTATGGCTTGGCACCATAACCTTAAACTCATTCGACCTAAAGACTGGCACATTACGATTGCCCATAGTTCTGAACTAAAAGAACAAAATGAAATCAAGTGGGAACAAAATGATTTCAAGTTGGAGTATGAAAGAAATGTAATGTGGGAAAGACTTGATGACCAACATCTTACTGACTTTGAAGATCAAACATTTGACTACAAGCATTACTTGAAGTCATTTACTTCAGGCTATCTTGCCATGGATATTCGCGGCAAAACTTCAATGGGATTGTTCTGCGAAGAAATCACCAAGACAATGATCAACCATATCCGTGAAGGGCTACGCCTTGATCCAATGAATTGGACTCCCCATATCACAATGGCTAACAAGACAGGGGATTCATCTGGTTCTATTGGTGGTATTGATATCACCAATGATCCTACTCAATTCAACAACACCACTCTTAAATACTTTGGTGCCAAGTGGGAAGGAGATTTCTTTGATACATCATCTGTGGTCAGTCGAATGATCATGGCAAAGAAGAAAGAAGCAACTCAAATCAACTTGGATTCTTACTACAACTATTGGGATAGTGCCAATATGTCCTACACATCTGAATGGGGAGTTGAGTAATGCCCAGCACAATAAAACTTTTCAATGCAAGAGTACCTGTAGGTCGTAGGCAAAACATCCAAGGACGTTGGCCTACTGACAGTGAACACGGAAAAGAAGAATTAGTGTGGGCGTTAAGTAAAAGAGATGCCCGTAAATTTGTTGCTGCTTCTTGGCGAGTAGATGAAGATGCTGTTGTTATACGCAGCGGAAGACTAATCATTAATCCTGACACGGTACGAAAGCCAAGGCGTGTACCTGTCTTTTTTTCAATATGGGGTAACTATGAGCAAACGACATACTACGGATAGAGACTTTGAAATTGATACTGAGTACTGCGAACTCAGAGGGACAGTCACTCTTGACATCACCGATGATGTAGTTTCAGTTATCTCTGTTGAGTTCGAAGGCAACGGTGCTTTCATTCTTTATGCTCTTAAAGACTTTGTAGAAGAACATATTCACAGTGACGAAGAGTACGATGCTGCTAAACTTCGCCGCGAAGAACAAGAGTGGGATGAATGTGAAAGAGCAGACGCAGACAGAAAGGAACGGTCATGCGAAGACTGAATGTCAGAGAGCGGTACGACCTAGAAGATGGTATTCGTAGGGCAACCGCACTCATGACATACCAGTCCGAGTGGTCATGGTTTGTTAAACGACACTCATGCAACGTGATTCAACGAGCAATAGATCATTCTAAGTCTGCAAAAGAACTCTCTTACCAGACAGGTATTGCATCAGGGTCTATCTCTAATCTTCGTAAAGGGATAACGATCTTGAAGCCCGAGCAATACTTCAAGATTGTCGGTGCTGTTTATCCTGAGTATGGCAAGATCATTGAAGCAGAACTCCATGACATAGAAAGGTTGAACGATTGACTGACCCCCCCATCCTTTCTCTTGACATTGAAACCTACGGAGCCTCACGCCATAACAACAACTGGATGAGGCTCCCTTCACAGAAGTACTTCCACCCACGCAAGTCAGAGTACTGGCAGTGTGTTGACCGCAATGATCTTGTCATCACTTGTGCCGTAACTCTGATGGAGAAAGACACCAGAGATTCATCAGGTCAATGGACAAAGCAGGCGATCTCTGAACTAGTGCCGGGAGAAACTATCTTTTTTGATATGTCTAAAGGGATAGACAATGAAGTGCTGTGCAACTGGATCAAGTATGCCGACACAATCATTGGGTCCAACATTCAGTTCGACATCTCTTACTTGAGACGATTTAGAAACGAGTACAAGTTTCTTCTTGATGGACGACACACCTACATAGACACAACCATTGCGGCCTACCTATGGAATGAACTGTCTTCATCTCGTAGCCTCAAGAAACTCGGACCATTACTCGGGCAGTTCTCTTACGATGAATCACTTGCATCTGATCATCGGTTCAACCACCCAAACGATCATCGACTGAAGAGATACAACTGCCAAGACACACACAACACTGTCTTGGTCTTGGCTGAACTAGCCAAGAGAATGCCTACCAACACACACAAGTTCACGCCCTTCAGCATCAACCACTACAGCCAAGCAATCAACTCAGTAATAACAATGAGTGATTCGGGTATCCCTTTCTCATCTCTTCGGTTAGAAAAGATGCGAGAAGAAATGGATGCTCAAATTAAAAGCAGCCGTGAACAGGCAAAAGACATTGACCTACGGCTTGGGGGGAAGGGATCTCACATCTCAAAGACAAAGTTCTTTGATGAAGCAATCACTGAGATCCAAGAAGCAGGTAACGAGGACATACTTGACCTGCTCGATAAGACTGAGAAGAACAAACAAGTAAGCCACTCTAAGAGAAACCGAATCATCCTGATGCAGTACTTGCCTCAGCACAGCAGGTTGTATCAAGGACTGGAGTTGTTTGGAAAGTTTCAGGACGCTCAGAAACTTCTGTCTACTTACTTGTACCCATTGCTACTGCACAAGAGAAACGATCCAACAAATCTAAATGCCAGCCTTATCCCATTGATGATCAAGGGGCAAGAGAAGTACACTCGATTCTTCAAAGCAACTGAGTTGACGGGTGAGGTAGATGAACTGCAATCAAAGAGTTCTCCCTTTGCTGAGACATTCAACAGATGCTCTGATCGCACCCCTCAATCTCTTACCAACAGGTTCATTGAATCACGAACAAAGGAAGTTGCTGACTGCAATGCTTTCCCTTCATGGTTCATTACGCCTAGCAAGGTGAAGAACGACAGCGGGTCACAAGGCGGCACCATCCAAGGCAGGATCACATGCAAAGATCCTCATGCTCAGACATTCCCATCGTCTATCAAGCAATGTATTTGCAGTCGCTTCAAGGACGGCAAGATCATCGGCTTGGACCTAAGCCAAATCGAACTAAGAGTTGCAGCCCTCTTGTCTGGCGAACAGTCAATGATCCGCTCATACCAAGACAAGAAAGATCTTCATGCTGACAGAGCAAGAACTCTCTGGCCCAACTACGACACGGAACCCGACACCCAAAAGCAACGCCGCCAAGTAGGCAAGATGATGAACTTCGCGGACCTCTTCCTCGCATCAGCCAACACCATGCGAGAGCAGGTATACGCCCAAAGTGGGGGGGACATCAACCTCCCCCTCGACATCTACCAGCAAGTAGTCAGAACCCGACCCGAGGTACGACCCCAACTCAACAAGTGGCAGAAGCAACTACTGATTGAAGCCAAAGTCAACGGTGTAATTGAACTACCATTCATTGGTCAGTCACGACAGTTCTCTAACATCGCAGCAGAGAGATCAGAGATTGTGAATTTCCCTGTACAAACTACGGCTTCTAACCTGATGATGCAGATTCAGGGGGCAATGACTAGAAACCTGAAGGCTAAGAGTAAGAAATGCCAAGAGCCTCTCATATTTCTTCAGGTGTTTGATGCGGTTTATGTAGATACCCCCCCACACTGTGACGATATTGTTGTAAGTTCTTTCAAGGAAGCAATAGATTCTGTCATGGAACCTTCGGGTTACTGGGGAATGCTTTGCAAGTATCACAATCAAGATCTGCTACCACTAGAATTTGATGTAGAGACAAGCAACTGAAACGAGAATGGACAATCTTCAAGGACACGCGAGAGAAAAAGCCTCTGGTTTTTCCAGAGACTATGGCGTGCCTTGACGATAACGCTCCTATATCTCAACGCAAAGATGTCACCGTCCGGCTCCACTCAGTCAATCACAAGATGGACACGGGTGACTATGCACTTCAAGGCTATGAAAACGTAGTTCTTATTGAGCGTAAAGGTAGCCTTAGAGAAATCACAGGCTACTGCCTGACCAAAGATGGACGACGTAGATTTATTAATCAATTAGATCGACTCAAGGCTGAAGCATCCAAGCCATATGTGTTGCTTGAAGGTACCGCCCACGATTTAAAAAAACCTACAGTTTATGTGCCTAAACCTCACCTTGCTTTAGATGCTTTTCAAAGGATCCTAATGGAAAAAGAAGTGCCTTTGTTACTTCTTCCATCAACTACATTGGCAGCAAGAAGAGGCATGGGCGAATGGGTTGCCCGCCTCCTAATCAACGGAGCATTGACCCATGGCATGGAAAGTAATGACGATTGAACTGGCAAATGGGGCGACCTCGACCTACACCAGTGCCGGTGACTACGCAAAGGTTTACATTCAAGCAGGTGACGCCGACACCACCATCAAGGGGTCCATCGACGGCACCAATGTGACGGGTGACCTCCTCGGAAGCCAGAGCAACGACCTTCCGAAAGAGGTAATCAACTACCCCTTCTTTGTCTGCGAGGCTGTCAACGGAGCCGACACTGTTCGGATTGCCGAGCGTGTTAAGGATCCGTCCTGATGCCGTGGCTCACGAAAAGAATTGAAGGTGCGGGCCAGAAAGAAGATCTGTCCAACCTGATGGACGGGGCTGTGATGGTAGTAGGAACGCAAACAAGCAGCGGATTCCCTATTGCAAACTTCCAAAAGACGGATCTTTCTGGAGACGGCACGCCTTCAGGGACAGTCCCCACCGACGATATAGTAAACAATGTTGCCAACCAATTTACCGGACAAGGAATCAGTGTTGCCGTAAGAGCCCACCCTTACTTGATTCTTTTCAGTACGATTGTCGGGCAGGACTTTGATATCGCCGTCTTGTATAGCGATGACGACGAAGTGGACCCCATTGGCTGATGAGCAGGGTACTTGTCATTGGAGACCTGCATTGTCCTGCCGACCTGACCCGGTACCGGCAGCACTGTCAGCGTATCCGTGATAAATACAAGACCACGAAGACTGTCTTTATTGGTGACATCGTAGATGCCCACCGTTGGGGTAGATGGGATCCCCATCACGAGGCAGATGCTCCCCCCGCTGAATACAAGAAAACGTTGAAGCGTGTGGAATGGTGGCACAAGAACTTTCCCAACGCTTATGTCACCATCGGCAACCACGACATGCGGTCAGTGAAGCAGGCTCGTACTGTCGGCATCCCCGACAACATGGTGAAGTCATATGCAGATGCTTGGAGTACCCCGTCATGGGAGTGGGTGAACAATGTCGAAATCGACAATGTCCGATACTTCCATGGCGAGGGATACTCTGGAAAGTTTCCGCATTTCAATGCGGCTATGAACTCCATGAAGTCCACAGTGATGGGCCACATACATGGCGTAGCAGCAGTGCAATGGTTTGCTCGACCGGGCGGCAAATACTTTGGAATGTCTGTAGGTTGTGGTGTTGATGTTGACCACCCCTACATGGACTATGCAGAAAAGCACCCAACAAAACCAATGATCTCTTGCGGCGTAGTAATTGACGGAAGCCCTTATGTTG
>UEXM01000088.1_pt1 | contig 53648 bp, 55 predicted proteins | sample 1796661 | NCBI WGS metagenome assembly UEXM01 (sample SAMEA4772469, study PRJEB27181) | metagenome | reverse complement strand
ATGACTAAACTAATTACAATTGATGGAGAATTATATCTACGCGCCTTTGGTGAAGACAAGAAAGTCTTGAAAGGTTGGGAGTCATGGTCGGGTTGGTATTGGTTCGCAACTGAACTAAGCAACGACGGACTACACTTTGGATATGTTCAAGGTAGTTATCCCGAATGGGGTTACTTTCACCAAATGGAACTTGACAGTATGCCTAACAAGGTTTGGCCTATCAAAGACATCGACTTACCACATGCGGGAAGGAGAGATGCTTGATGACTCTATGGTATGTTGGTGACCCTTGCTACGCTATTGCTGATGAGCATTGGGGTAACTTCTGTGAGATATTATTCAAACAACAAGGTAGCCTAGAAGGTAGCGGCGTTAGATTTCTATTCGATGATGGAACGATTGCCATGAGAGTAGATGTTTGCAACAGTGGTATGGGAGGCGACGGTAGTTTCTCAATTAGAACAAGCGAAGGTAAGTTTGACTTCTGCGTAGACGCGGGTATACTAAGTGTAATGCCTGCCGCCATTTGTAGCGGACTAACTGATAGTGAATTGACTGCCGGACAGCATGGTAATTGTTACGCTGTGTTTGAATCACCTTTCCCTCCTGTTTGGGATATTGATACAGACAATTGGCCGCATCAATCTCTTGATGTCAATGGTGACATAGGCCACGACCCTAACGGTGGAGAGTGTGATGGTTGCGGAAACCCATACTCTAGCGGTGAGTTAGAAACAAACAACGCGGGGTATGAATACTGTTGGACTTGCTATGAAGATGAGGAGGAAGAATGATGAGAGAGATAATATTTACAATGAGTTTTGTCAAAGCGTATGAGTATCAAGAATTGATTATGGGTGTGGGTCAATGGACACCGCCCCCTCTACATGAAGTAGTGATTACTAAGGAGATGATTGAATGAAGATAGACGAGGTTGTAGAATACATGGATTTGATATACGATAATGATACTGTTGTTTCATACAGTTACAATGTCAATGGTTCAGTATTACTAGACGCGTATGTTAGACCTTACAGTAGACTCAAGGATAGGTACATCAACCCTCATAGAAACATGAGTGGTATTGAATTGTCAGCCGTCAATGAATGTCCTAGATGTGATGTCGCTTGGGATTCAAGTGGCCGCACTATCGAAGGTGACAAACCTGCTCACATCCCTTGTGTAAACAAGTGCGGTGTATCTATTGACTCAATTTTGTATAGCCATTTGATAATACATACGCGCGGCAGTATTAATATAGAAGAACCAACAGGAGAATCTATGCCGCGCGCAGATAATAATGACAACCCCTTCGCAGGTGTAATTGCGATAAACAATAGTCCACAGGACATTAAACAAGGAGGAAAAATAAATGAATAAAGAAACCCCTATAAGCCCGAATGAGAACAGAAACTTTGTAGTCGGTGAGGTGATTGATGAGAAGCCACACGCTTTACTTGTCAAGTACATCAGCGAACACGACCAAGAAGTTGAGCGATGGATTCCCAACGCTTGCATCTACAAACAAGTAACCAATGATGATGGAACATACTTCTATCTACAAGATGGTGAGATGAGTGGTATACCAATCGCTTGCAGCACCTTTGTATTTGGTAGCGATGGTCAAGCAGTATGGCAAGACGCACATGACTTGTGGGTCGAAGAAGGTATACTGCAAGACGCGAGTGTTGTTGTAGTTGATGTAGAAGAAGACGACAACCCGTTTAACAATGTGGTTGCGGCAGAAGAAGTAGAAGATGACAACCCGTTTGCAGGGATTGTTTCAACTACTACTGTTGCTGATGATGACTTCGATGACAGCGTACCTAACTTCGACGGTCAAGCAATTGATGTAGCACAGTTACAAGAGTCAACTGAGAAGACAGAAGCGCGTAAGAAGAAAGCAGTAAGCAAAGCCGCTCAACTTAGAGAGCAACGCCACGCTGATTCCAAAGATGTCAAAGACAACTTCAACAGCGACATATCAAAAGCCTTTGCTGATGGTAAGCGACATGAAGACTTTGGTGCATGGAACTTCGACGCTGAGTTTGTTGAGTTGGAGATGTCTACTACTGACCCAATCACAGGTGAGAAAAGTTACACAAGATTACTTGACAGCAAAGACAACCCAAGACTACGCGCTGTTGTGAACCCTACTATTACAAGTGAGGAAGAACCACTTGGTGTAGTATTGAATCCTAGAGTCGGTGCTAACTATGAGATTGTTCAACACCCAACAGTATTCAAGCCTGTCATACAAGCCATCCGTGGTATCAACGAAGGTAACGGTTGCGTCTATCAGTTAGACGACGACAATCAAATGCAACTTGTTTCCGGTGATGAACTACTATCATGGGATGCTTGGTCTTTCAAACAAGGTGGCCGCGCTCAAATGAATGTGGACATTACAGGTTTGGCTAACAAGACTCGCAAGGATGCTGCTGCCGGACTGAACAACTATGGTTATGTCAATCTATCTGCTAACAGAATAGATGACATGCTCGTTGAAGAAGAAGGTGGACACCGTGTTGGTGTAAGTATCATGAACGCTCACGATGGTAAGTCTGCTCTACAAGCATTCATGACTTTCTTGAGAACATACTGTGGTAACTTGGCTATGCGCGGTGGTGTATCTACCATCATGAAGCACAGACACACAACAGGTTCTATCGCACTGTACGACCCACAAGCATTCGCTGACAGTCTAGTTGCATCTATGGTAGACGCTCGCAAGACTTTGATTGCTATGTCTGTATGCCGATGGCTTCCGATTGAAACCAATATGTTTGACAAGATGCTTACTGTATTCAACAAGCACGGACTATGTCCTCAACCTAGCGCAACCATTCAAGCAGGCGACCTCAATCAATTCCAAGATGCGAAAGGTAACACTGTCCTTACAGGTAAACTACACAGCGAGGCTGTAAAGATTGCAGGTGGTCACGCTATGAATGCTATCATGACTGGTTGGATGAACCCCGATGAATCTTATGTTGCTATGACTGAAACCGAAGCAGACAAAGAAGCGCAAGGTACTATGTTCCATGCTATGCAAACACTAACTGGTACTCTTACACACAACCCTATTTGGAGTGACGGTAAGAGAACACTTGAAGGTAAGAAGCAAGGTATTGAAACACTGATGAAGAGAAGCGTTACTGCTACCGACATCTTTGAGAAGATTGCCAAGACTAACTTACAGGTCTACGCAGAAGCAACAGGACTAGACAACATCGACGACCTCGCGGCTATGAAGCAATGGTTCAAAGAGAACCCCGACAAGTTAGTTGTACCTACATCAAACAAGAGTGACTTGGTCAAGCCTATGGTTGAACTACCTGCCTTCGCTGACACATGGAAAGTAACTGTGCCAAAGGTCACTTTGTCGCAAGCCTAAGTAAGTAAGTAACATCTTACATTGTATAATTAAATTAACACCTCAGCAGTTTAGAGTCTGCGCAACAAAACTCTAGTCATGGGGTCGGATGGTTCATAGTTTTTCTCAACACCATCCCTCAATCGGTATTATCATCCGACCCCACCCCTTGACTTCGATGCTCGTTAGCGCGAGCCTTGTCGCAAGAATGGTGATTGTATATGACCAAAGATAAAACAAATAAAATATGGAAACTAAACGCTAGTAATAGAGAAACAAAGAATGGATTGACTCGTTCTGTTCAAGAAGTCATTGAAGTAAATGATGAGAATAGAATGCAGTTGTTAACAGAACACTTAGGTGAAGTGACTCTTGAATTTTTGATTCAAGAGTTCGGTGAACCAACAAGGGTAACAGGCATCGCTATGATTGATGGCCGCGCTGTTCCTCTAGGTGACTGTGAATGTATGGGCGAACATTGCCGCGCTAATTGGGGATGGGTATGGAAGACCAAAGACCTAGACATGGTTGGACATCGAGGTTCGCTATGGGCTGAACCTTGTAAGTCATTCAAGGCTACAATCTATGATGCTAACACAGGTGAGTTTGCTTACGCGGCTCCTTGGGGTATGGCTCAAGAACAATTCTACCGCTTCCAAAGAAGAGAGTGGGGAGATGTAGATAAGTTAGGTTTGCAGAACTTCATGTCAGCGAACTTAGCAACATCCGAGAGCCGAAAGAATTCATGGAAGGTGGACTGAGTGCCTAGTAAGAAAAGAATGAGGTGTTGGGATATGGTGAATCAAGTAACCAATAAACATGAGTCTTTGACATCAAGAGAAATCTATGATAGATTAGTAATAAGACATGGCACAAGTTATGCCTTGCTACCTACTAACACCACCGCGCTATCTAGTTTGATGGGCGGCATACCTAATTGGACTAAGTTCACAACAGACAAGAGATGTATTTGGAGGCGAAGGTATTGAGTTTCTTTGTCCTCAAAGATAACCCTGTTCAATCCGCTAATGAATTATGTTGGTTAGATTGTGAGAGTGCAACCTATGACGGTGCGCGTATCATTGTATCAGCAGTAAAGCAAAGCGGGTATGATGTAGACGACTTACCATTCAAACCACTAGACGGACACCCGCTAATTAGATGGTGCTTGATGAACAAAGAGAACGCTCGATGGTTGTACAGATACACTCGCGCTTCTTCTATCAAATGGAATGGTGGAGAGTATGAAAAGATAGCGAAGGACTTGAATGTTATCGCAGGTTTGATTGACACTAAGATAACTGAAATGTTCCCTAACGGACAGCGTATGCTGTTCGGATTATACCAAGCAAACGAAGGCGACATCACATGGTTGGAAGATGGTGACGCGACATGGTCATACTACGATAGAACTCGTAGACACTTGACATGGGGAGATGATGACCCCACTCTATATGGAGGAAACAAAAATGAATAATAATATAATAGAAGAATTAGATAGCATGACAATAGATGAACTACTGGATTTGAACTCACAAGTTGTGGGTGTCATTAAAGCCAAACGGAAATACAAAGACGCGATTGCCAAGAGCAGTTGGAGTGTCGGTGATAGAATAGAAGCCGAGTTCAAAGGCGGCGTTACATACAAAGGAACTATCCTAAGTATTAACAGGACAAGAGCGAAGGTTAGACTGTTCGGTAATCAATTCAACGACGGTGATACAAGAACATCTAACATACGCTTCTCAAATCTAAAAGCAGCGCAACAAGAATACAATCCTTTGACGGGGGAGTTTGAATGAAGACATACTGTGGTATAGCAGACGCGCATGGTCTTGAATCCTTCATGGAATGTGAGGGGGTAGGCTATGCCCCAATGACAATAACCATGAGAGCGCAACTGAATCGACAACGACACGCTATGGTATACTGGGTTGAACTACCCGACGATAAAGCAGATGAGATGCATGATGCAATCAAGCAAGCGCAAGCGGATGACAACTGGCACGCGCCGTTGTTGTTACTAAAGAACCCCGACTTCATTGAGGATGTAGCATTTGAGGATAGCATGAAGAACAGTTGGAGTATGATACCTAACGACAGGCTTGACCCGTATTGGGGAACCGATAGCATTCATAATTTAAGAGGTGAGGAAGTTGAGTAAAGGAACCACTAGACTATCTAAGATTAGTACCTACGAGTACAATCTAATAGACGCGCTGATACAAAGCGATTTAGATTTACATCGACCCTTCACAAGCAAGGAGGCTGTCGCGGCTATACTTACTGTACCTACTAAGAAAGGTCACAGAAGATGTAAGGTTATACCTTCAACTAGATTCCACACCACGCTAAGGAAGCACCCTTCCTTTGAGAAAGTGGATGAAGAAAAAATAAAAAGACAAATGAAAACAAGATTATGGAGAATGATACAATGAGAATAACAATAGATAAATGGAACAAAGGAATGAAAAGAACATTTGAATACAATGAAATGAGTAAGATGATGGTCGACGAATCACACACTATGGCGTTAGTACCATTCAGTGATGAGGCTAAGACGCACTTGCTATTGACGGAAGGTATAGTGTTAGATGAAGATGGGGTTCAACTAAGTATGCTGAACAATACTACTAACAAACCAATAGGTTCAATCGGTTGCACGATGGCTAGGTTGAAGAACAACAGCGCGGATTTGATTCGCATTGGTGATTCATCATTCGACCCTAAGTTGTTAAGAAAAGTTCTTAGGAATTACAATAGACAGAATGACGCGCTACATATATTCGGTAGTGATGGTGAAGACTATCCTATCAAAATACTAACGCCTTGTTTAGATTGGTTTGTTTATATCGCACCAAGAGTTCAAGGTGATGATGATGAATCAACTCGTTTACATTTACTACCTTTCGACTACGGGGTGTTAGCATGAGAACACCTATACTACTTGCAGACGGAACAATCATTTCTGTTCAAGCATCAAGCACACACTACTGCTCACCTAAGAGCGACACGGCTTTTGCTTACGGTGCTGTTGATATTCTTATTGACAAACCGCATGACCTTGCTTGGAACAATGGAACAGACAAGCGCGGTGAGTGGACTTCAACGGCAAAACTGATGGAACTTATCTTGAAGGGAGGCGGCATTGTTGGTGGTCAATTACCACCGTTGGACTTTGGCAACAAGTTTCTTGTTGAGGCGCGAGCCTTAGAAATCTCAAGAGCAACCGATGATTACCATTTGGCGCAACAAGCAAAGAAGAAAGAAGAAGGAGATGAAGAAGAATGAGGCAAGCAAACATTACTGAAATGAAACTAAGAGCGCGCATCAAAGAATTGGAAAAGAAACTAGCGCACTACGAAGATAACTGTACGATTGTATGGATGCCCGAAGATGTGTTAGCGCTTGACTACACGCTAACAGACGACCAAGTATCGTGGGTTCTTGAAAAAATGGAACACAAGCACGACGCTTGCGTAGGTATCAGTTGGGGTACAATTGGGTATTGGATTGACGAGGTGAAGCAATATGTATAAGCGCACAGATGATAAGCATGGAACGAAACGCATAGAGATGATAGAGTTCGATGACGGTGAATACTTTGACGACTTCGTAGCAGAAGTATCGGAGATAGCATGGGGAGATAGCGGCGCGTACGAGAAACCAAGCGGTGAGATAGTATGTCCTCGCGAACCATACACTGTCAAAGAAACTATCGAGATACTATCAAGATACAGCAGTCAAGGTCTAGCGTGGGAATCATTATCCATGTGGTGTGGTGCAGGTGACTACCCTGTCAACGACGACACGGATGAGAAGATGGTGCTACGAAAATTCATGAATGATATATTGAAAGAGGTTACACGATGAACATATTTGTATTAGACGAGAACCCTGTTTACAGTTCAAGAATGATGTGCGACAAACATATACCAAAGATGGTTATCGAAAGCGCACAGATGATGGGCAGCGCGTTGCGTCGCCACGGGGCTGTCGATGATGAGATGCCACTAACTGAAAAGGGTACGCCGTACAAAGGGGGCTATCACAATCACCCATGCTCAGTATGGACACAACAAACTAGAACTAACTTTCAATGGTTGTATCATCATGCTATGGGTTTATGCTATGAGTTTACTAAACGCTACGGTAAAGTACACTCTTCGCTACCTAAGATACAACAGATGTGGGGGCTTAGACATTTAATACCGGAAGGTGAATTGACACCCTTCGCTCGCGCTTTCAATGGTAACGACCATTTGAAGAATGAGAATGAATACAGCGCGGTTGAAGCATACCGTGCTTACTACTTCACCAAGCGGTTCAAGCGAGGGGATTCTCTCGTACCGCCGTGGTGGGAAAAAGGTACACCCGCGCCTTATTGGTGGGTAAATATACAGGAGGAAAATGTATGACAAATGAAACAGAAAAAGCAATAGAGAAAATAAAAAGAGAACAAGAGATTATGATGGAAGCGGCATTGAGATTAGAGCAACGCACAAGAAAACTGCAAGCGATAGCAGAATGTCAAGCCCCAAACCTAGGTGGCTTTCATTGGACTGTGGACATAGTAGACTTATCAATCAGTCAAACAAACGCGGCTCGCGTTAGATTGAAATGTGAAAAAAGTGGCGCAGTCATAGACTTCCGTGACATCAATCATGAAATAGAAATCGGTAGCGAGAATGGTTACGGCTTAATTACATTAGAGAATTACATAGCAGGTGACACAGACCCTACGGTAAAGAGAGGTGAAGAAGAATGATTGACACAGACAAATACGAAGGACACAACCTCTCTAAAGGTAGGGTCGGTAGTGACTACAACATATACGATAGGAAGGGCAACATCATCTTTGACGCTGATGATGTGGGTAGCAACATGGCTACACTGAACTTGTTGGCAGACGCACCACTTCTTCTAGCAGAAGTCAAGCGGTTGCGTCAAGAAATCAAAGATTATGACGCTTGTTTGCAGAACCTTTGGGATAACGAACTGATACCGGATGACACAGACATTTGGGATGAAGTCAAAGAACTATTGGAGGTTGATTAAATGATTGACACAGACAAATACGAAGGACACTTGATAGACAAAGCAGTAGAGGATAACTCGCAGGTTTGGTGTTGGTCTAAGTGGTTGCTAAAGAATGCTGAAAACATAGAACAGATGAATGCTACTGCTGAACTGTTGAAAGACGCACCAAAACTTCTCGCAGAAGTCAAGCGGTTGCGTAAAGAATTGAAAGAAGCAAAAGATGTTATCCAATACGCTCTTGAAATGTCAAATGATGATGATTCAACAAGAGTGTTTGAGGATTACTTAGAGGTGATTGAATGAGTGAAAGAGATAAAGCAATCGTTGGATTGGTGAGTGTAGGAATAGCACACATAGACAACGGTGACATAGACAAAGCAAGAAACACACTGATGGGAATCATAATTCAATTAGAAGGACAGGTGGAAGCGTGACTTGGGCTAATGTAGAATGCAGCGGAGGCGGTCTTGTAATGAATTGGCAGTTTCAAAGCAATTGGAGTGACATCAATGACGCTATGAAAGGCGCGGCTATGGGTAGTGCGAGGTTTAACGGTAAAGATAAGACATGGAGCATTCCGTTGACTGTCGCTATGGCTGTTGCTAAAGCAGTTAGGCCACACTTCAAACCATTAGCAGACGCTATTGAAGATAACGAACAAGTCAAGGAACACTACGAAGATACACTACAACGAGTGGAACTATCTAGCGCGGTTGATACTGTGGTTGAGTTACCCGAAAATTCGTTCTTTCCATACATGCGAGAGTATCAACGCGTAGCACCAATCATGTATATGGCAGGTGGACGCAAGCGTATTCTTATCGCTGATGAAATGGGTCTTGGTAAATCATTACAGGCTCTTGGTTGTGTCGAAATTGCTAAACACAAGCGCGTCTTGATTGTCTGTCCCGCAGTTGTAAAACACAATTGGGTTAACGAAATAGATAAGTGGGTTGGCGATGCAGATATTTGTTCATTCATCATCAACGGATATGAAGGAGTAATTGCGGCAACGAGATTTAATATCATCAGTTACAATTGTTTAGATAAAAGACTAGACCAATTGTATTCCATTGGTTATGATTGTATTATCTTTGATGAGGTTCATCGCTTGAAGAACCCTAAAACCAAACAGACGAAAGCCGGACTCAAATTAGCGCAAGGTAAAGATGGTATCATTGCATTATCGGGAACGCCTATCACTAACAGACCGATGGAGTTTTTCCCAACGCTTAACATGATGTTACCTGCTGTCTTCCCCGACTACTTTATGTTCGCAAAGAAATACTGCAATGCTAGATACAACGGTTACGGTTGGGATTACAGCGGCGCGTCTAACATAGAGATTGGCTACAATGGAGTTACACCTTTGAACCATGTACTGCGTGATTTCATGTTGCGTCGTTCTATGGATGACCCACGCATAGCAGAAGAGATGCCTAGCCTAGTTGAAACTATCATACCGTTTGACTTAGAAGAGGGTAAGATGACAGCGTACAGGAATGAATTTAATTCATGGAATCAAGAATGGTTGCATCAACAGAATAACTTCGGCTCATCCGACGCGGGCTTTGCTCTCAATATGATGGGTGCGCTTAGGAAGATAGCAGGTTATCTAAAGATAGACCAAGCAATCAAATGGGCCAAAGAGTATTACGAAACAACAGGTAAACCTCTAGTTATCTTTGCTCATCACAAGCATGTAGTAGAATCTATTGCTAACAACCTCGACAACATCGCAGCGCAGATTACAGGAGAAACTAACGATGATGCAAGAGAAGGTATCATTGAGCAGTTTCAAGCCGGACTTACACCATTCCTTGTTTGTTCAACTACGGCCATGCGTGAAGGTGTAAACTTAGATGCCGCTGATACAACATTGTTCGTTGAGCGTGAGTGGGTTCCGGCATGGGAACAGCAAGCCGCGGCTAGGGTTCGTCGTATGACACAGACCGCATCTACCTGTCACAAAGTTATCTTATCAGCAAACAATACTATCGACACTTACTTCGACCAAGTAGTAGCGGAGAAAGCAGATATAGTACAGCGAGCCTTAGACGGTAAGACAGGAACGCGTGATGAGATAGGTAAAGCACTATTAAAGAAACTAAAGAATGGAGGAATATTAGGATGAAGACTAGAGATTTAAGTAAATTAGGAGAGCGCACATTCACGCTGAATACCGGTAAACAAATACCAGTAAGCGCGTTGAGAGATAAAGATGTACTGTCAATGGCACATAAGACTTCGCAAAGAATTGTGAAGTGTGTTGTTGAATTGTTAGAGTGGAAGAAGGAATTAGAAAGACGCGGTATCAATAAACCCGAATGGTTGTTTGACCGTAGTATATTTCAAAACACAAACACTAGCACAATTCTAGCACTAAACATATTCAATGGTGCTGAGTATCACGGAGATGAAGAAGAGTGACTATTGACTTCAAAATTGAATCATTCGATTACATCATCATACCTTACGAGAACTGCCCTTGCGGACAACACCCCGACGCTTATGTCGACATGATAATATATCGAACTATACCTCTAGGTATCTTTTCTCACACGGAGATTCATTGTGATATTACAGGTAAAACATTCACTATGCTGCCCGCTTTCTTAGAGCAAGATTAAAAGGCTTTACACGCTAAGAGGTGAATGTGCGGAAATCAAACGACCTATCGACTTCCGATTTTGATGATAGCGGAGTTGTAACTACACCTAATCTTGGGCGCGTAGACATGGCTTCGATAAATATCACAGACGGTAGCGGACAAGAATACTTCGTAGAAGGTTTTGATTATGTGTCACATCTACTAGGTGATAATGTAGTGTGTAGTTGTGGTGATGGTATAGACCCTCATCAAATCGCTATGTACACACCTAAGCGTGAGTGGGTTATCATACCTGCAAGGTGTTGTTCGATGTTCCGTTGGTTTAGGAGTGGTATTGAATGATAGAAGACGGATGGGAACCTGCCCAAGAAGATGTGAATTGGACTAAAGAAACGATTGATAAGATGTCAATTGGTGACACTTGGGGTGTGGCAGACGCGGTGTTACGGAAGATAGACGATGACCATTTCGATGTCTTGAAAGCAAGCCCCGCCTCTATTTTACCTCTTCAAAGAGTCAAGAAAGTTCTAAACGAATTGAATGTTGAACTTACATCCGACAATGCTGAACTCGTAGAAGACGCGCAGGCAGCGGCTCAACAGTCTGCTGAAACATGGACTTGTCCTAACAGTGGTGTACCTATTGTCAATTTTGATTTAGACAAACCGGAGTGGGTTTGTATCGAAGAGGGTGAAGAAACATGGCGCGTCATTGTATCTCACACTAATGAAGAAGGTGATGTATTCGAGGTACCGCTTAGCCCTATGGACTACCACTTGGTAGCGGGTGACGAATTGTTTTTCACATGGGACAAAATGAAAGTCCTTGAACGACACGAAATTATAATCATGGCAGATGAAGGAACGCTATCTAAATCACTGAACGATAAGGAAGTAGTCATCATGCCGACCATGTGGAACGAAAGTTTAGTTCCTCCGCATCTACGCGGATTAATATTCTCTACGAAAGTACAGGAAGAAGAAGAATGATGTTTGAAGAGTTAGCGAATGTCGTTCACGCTGTTCAAAATGAGCAGACTGAAACGAATTTGTTATCGGAATACTTCAAGAAAAATATAAACTACGCCAACGAAATTGTAGCAATATGTTGTGTGTCACCGCGCTCTTCTATCAAACCTCACCATGTCTTGTCAATGCTAAAAGAATCTTATGGTCTGTTCCCCGAAGAGTATGACGCGCTTCTAAACGAAAACGAATTACCTGTACTGCTAGCAGACGAATCACCTACGGAAGCCGACAAGAAATTGACGCTCAAGGAAGTAATCGAACTCAAACATTTAATTCTCAGCGGACAAGTACACGCTGACTTAGTCTTCAAGTCACTCTCCAAATTATCAGCCATGTTGTTTTGGGGTTTCTGTTTTGGTAAACGCTCACTAGGTTATAGAAGAATCATGCGGGGAGTATCTAAGAACACAGAATACGACACGAAACATTTGCAGATGATGAGAAGTATCATGCCGACATCGGAAGTAATAGAACGAGCATACACGAACACTCTACCTCAAGAATACGCGGTTCAACCAACTTACCCTTTCCAAGCACCTACCTACAATCGTTGGCGTAGGTGGTCGCTTCCTTTCAAGAATACCCATTATGATATAGTCAAGAAAAGATACTTTGCGCACAGACTGGCGGGAGCCGTTCATTGTTACGACAGAAATGCTCGCAGGTGTGCGCGGGATGTGTTAATTCAAGGCGACTACGATTGTGTGTGTGAGATTGACGAAGCCGGTAACATAGTCGAGTGGTTATACACCGAAGAAAATCCTAACCTATGGAAAGAGAGTAGAGATAAGCGCGCCCCTAATTTCAAAGTGTTGAAAGACAAGGCTCACTTTAGGGCAGTAGTAGAATCGTTGAACGAAGGTGAGAGTCTAAGACTAATTGACGGCAACCGACCTTACTTCCATAGTGGAATAGTAGGTGGGTTCATTGTACCAAGGAGGACATTTGATTTACCTCTCCTTATTCTAGGCGGCTTTAGAGATAGCGAGGGTATACGAATTAAGATTGCAGGTCTTGACGGCTTCGATATATTCCCACTAGGTTATGCGTTTGTTCACAAGGATAACATCCCCGATAGATTAGCGTATATGTATGAGTCACAAACTATGAAAGAAGAAACTAGAGGGTTGATTGGAATATTCCATGGATTGAATTACGACCACGACACGAAAACTCTCAAGGCTCCATACCTAACGAAAATTGATACGACGCTAGGACAGTCCGACGCTATACAGATTGGTGACTTGATGGAGAGATAACATGGACGACGACTCATTCTTCTTAGGTTGGTTAGCGAGAGATTGTCGTTTCCAAATAAGCGTTCACTTCGCACCTAAGACACGAATAGGATATAGAGTAGAGCGGCGAGTCATTGTTAGTAAGAAAGACGAACCCGCCCTCAACATGTGGTTGTCAACGAAAGGTATCAGCGCACGAATAATCAAGAGCGTGGACTTGATTCAAAACCTCATCCAACTATTAGTACCTGTGAAGCAACATGTGTACGACCTAGATAACATGCTGAAAATGTTGAGGCTAATGGATTACAAAAAACGCAACCCTAAGTTCGAGAACATCGAAGAGATAATAGATATGATAGATAACTAAAGACTTGTGCGATTGACGCCTAGTTAGAACTATTATCAATATTATCATTATCATATTATAAAGAGAATAATATTCTATTTTTATTATAATAATAATATGATAATATTGATAATGACTGGGGTTTTTCCACCCCCCTATATAAAAGGGCGCGGAATATAGTAAGTGATTTGATGAAATTTGAACCAAAAACCCCGAATGAATTTATCGGAAACGATGACCCAAACCTACCCCTCTTCTACCTTGATGAGTGGGATAGTGATAGCCCCCAATGCTTGCTGTTCAGCGGACAGCCCGGCTTAGGTAAAACAACAGCGGCCTATATCATTGGTCGGCATTTCAATCTTGACATTGTTGAGTTGAATGCATCCGATGATAGAGGTATAGATGCTGTTAGAAATAAAATAAAAGATATAGCAATGAGTAGCAGTCTATGGAATGCTAGGCTAATACTGCTTGATGAGTTTGAAGGCATGACTAAGCCTGCTCAAGAAGCCTTGAAGCGTATGATGGAGAAGAGTAACTGTTGGTGGATTCTCACCTGCAACGATGCTTCGGCTGTCATACCGGCAATCAAATCCCGTTGCGTCCACTTCAAATTCAAACCCTATACTACAAAGCAAGTACGCGCGTATGCTAGAAACCTACATAGTAGTACAGGTAAAGTAACTGCCGATGACTTTGATGATTTGACTGCGTACTACGGTGGTGACCTTCGCGCGATTGGTAATCACATCATAAGTGGACACCATCTAAGTGAAGACCAATCTACTTTTGATGAGATGGTAATGGATTTAGCAGCAGGTGAGTGGGCTGCCGTAGCAAACCAAATGAAATACATCTTATCCACTGGCTCATCAGTACACTCGCTGATGTTCCGAATGCATAAAAATGTCAAAACTGTTGGACTTTCAACAGAAAGACTATATACCTTCTTCGTCGTATGGGGCAATTTCGTGTTAAGAATGCACCAATGGCCTCTCGGAGATGAGTCATTTATTGACTACTTCGTGGCTTCCCTGCACGACAAAGAAAACAAGAACAATGGAGGAATATAAATGAACCTAAATAACCCAAATGATAATGATGATAATGGAATGAACAAAGAAGTTGAAGAACGATTGAAGTGGTGGGCTGAGAAACATGCTAAGACATTAGACGACGCTACCGCAGAATTCTTCACCTATCTTAAGAATGAACTAGCAGTAAACAACCCAAGTGATGAAGATGATGACTTCTTAATTGAAGCAGCAGAAACATTTGTAGTCGAGAGAAGAGTATTCTCCGGTTCGTCTTCGCAGAACTTTACAGAACTTGTAGGTTACTTCGTAGGTATCGACCCTAAGACTAGGGATGCGCAAGCCAACAAAAGAAACCCTGCTATACAAGCCGCTACTAATGACCTTGATGATGCGATTCAACAAGGACTTGTGGCCCGTGCCTTTACAGAAAATGGTGTATGGATGCTTGAGAAGAAAGACGGTGTTGTATCTACTGAGGAGAACGCTGATGAGAAGCCATGGTTCTTAGTTGAAGAGAATGGATTATCAGTTGCTATCTTACAGAACAACTCTCAATGGAGTCGTTTCGGTGAACCAATCACTCCTTACCGATGGCAAAGAACTTACTACTTCCTAGGTAACGACAAAGATATGTTCATGGATGACCAAAGAGTATTGAGAATTACTGCTACATCAAACAACCCCGATGAATGGTATGTACCTCAAATGTTTACTGAATGCACACTGAAAGTTAGACCTCAAAGAGCAGATGTCAAACCCGAATGGGCTGATACATACAACTCTTACCAACTACCGGGTGCTGTAACCTTCGGTAATGAATTCGTAGATGAATCAGTTAGACCTTTCATTAAGGCTGAGAAATTAGTTCCATCAACAAAGAACTTTATCGGCGACTTAAGTACACTAGCGGAAGTCTTTGAAACAAGGCAAGAGATAGTACCGGGTTACAACCCCGTCGGTCCTCTTGTCTTTATCAAAGGCAAAGTAAGTGACTTGAGGAAAGAGCCTCGCGAAACTGAATACGACCCACTAGGGTATGATTACTCTATGAGTATATCATCATTCGACTTGATGAGAAACTTCAATGGTGACATGAGCAGACAGAATTTACCTTGCTATGTTCATGGTCTACTAGGTGACAAAGGACACCCTTTCCACACACAGACTGAGGAAGGATTCAAGCCGTATGCTGTTAAGTCAACAGTTCTAGTCTTTGGTAGATTAAGTGTACGCGCCACAGATAATGGCGTTCGACCCGGTATCAAAACATTCGGTGTATATGCAATTCCACGCTTAGCCATCCCCGGTGGCGAAGGCGGCGAAACAACAACTGACCAATTTGGAGAGTGAAAAGAATGCCAAACCTAAATGATTTAAAGAAAGAAGCCAACGATATAGAAGAGAAGTTTGACCCAATGACAGGTGACATAGTCCCTGTTCAATTAGTTGAAGAAAAGCAACATGGTAAGAAACCAATTGCCGCATCAGTATGGGATGAGATTGTCAACGCGGGAATAACTGTACCGGAGAATCAAGTCCTCATGGGTCTAGTTGGACCCGAAGGTGTTGGTAAGACAGGTGTAGTTCTCGACAGTATGACTGAGGAAGAAAAGGAGCGCGGTGATGTTATCTTTGTATTAGACTTCGACGGTGGTGGACAGACTACTAGAGTGACGCATCATAAAGAACATGCTAATAATATTAGATGCTTAACTCCTAATGTAATGTTTCAAACATTCGACGAAGATGGTGAGATTAGAGAGGCTATTGATTATCCTGCTACTCACAGAAGGGTGATGAAGATTGGACAGACGCTAGTTGATTGGGCAGCAAGACCCGGTGATAAACCTAGACTACATTCTGTACTGTTTACTGCTGTTGACTTATGGGATAATGTCGCTACCAACTGTATGTTCATTGAAGACTTAGGAACCGCACCCGATGGTATCGGTGCTAAGATTGCACCACATCAGCAGATTGGTATGAGATTTAATTGGCAGATTCGTTCTACTAGATTCCATCAACTAACTACAATTGCTAGAACCCTTATGTCGCTTGGAGTGCGCGTCTATCTTGAAACTCACTTCAAAGATATACAAGATTCAGCCGGTAACATTACAGGAAAGAAAGCCGCGTGGGAGAAACACACAGCGAACTATCTTAACCAAATACTATACTTCCATAAGAAAAAGGTACGCGGGGAAGATGGTTCTAAGACAGGTGAAACTAGATACGAGGTTGAGTTTGTTAAGTGTAAAACCAACCCCGACTTACTAGACCAAAGAAGGACTATCATGGTAACTAAAGCAAACGCTTCACCACAATGGTACGGACTACCGGAACTCCGAGAGGGCCAAGTATGAGTTGGAAGCGAACAGGCACCCCTGCTCACAACAACTCAACACCTAGAAGTGAAGAGGACATACCTACCTATCAAGCCAACCCCACTTGTCAAGCATGTGGTGGTAGCGGTGAAATATGGTATGAACATCCTTTTCACAATAGTGATGGGACGGCGGATTACGATTGGACTAACGAACCTTGCGAATGCATATTCTACAAATGGGTTGTTAAGCCCGACCCTAACTGTGTAGAATGCTGCGGCGTTGGTGCTGTCCAAGAGAGGCTGATGGTGGATGGGGAAGAAACTATAATGTTTCACGACTGTGTTTGTTTGCGATATGTAAAGGAAAGTGATGATGATGAAAGAAGTAATACACATAAAAGGAATTGATAAACCAAGACTATGCGGCGCGGCAGGTAACTACGAATGCGTGGGAGATGATAAGGTCTTACCAATGTGCGAAGATTGTCAAAAAGAATATCTACTCTTGACAGGAGAGGTGATACAATGACACTAGCACAAGCACATGTAAATACACTAGCGTTCAACGGATTTATATCTACATTTGGTGATAATGTAGTCGACTTGAAATTAAAGATAGGTGACTTTAGAATCACTTGTTCTGTCGATATGCCGACTCATTATCTAACAAAGGGTATGTCAGTTATTACTCACGGAGATTCCGGTGAGCAATTTTACAAACCCGGTGATGTAATGATACCCGATGTTAAGAAAACAACAGCGTTTCTTAAAGCATGTAAAGAAGAACTTACTTACATTAGACATGTTGGTAACATTCTAACTTTGAAGAATGGTAAAGATGTATTCAGTACACCGACGCATAACCATACACTATCAGCGCATAGTGTAGATAGAGCAAACGAGGCTGTGACTAAAGCAATCAAAACCGGTTGGAATAAACTAGGTCGCGCGGAGTTGTCATGTCATGGCACTATGTCTACATTAGAGTTTGATGGTATTTCTACTATGACCAAGGTGTCTGCTAAAGACTCCCCTGTTAGAGTAACTGTCGAAGACGGTGAGATGGTAATCACAGCCGGAGCGCAACGAGGTGCTAAGATGAGTCGAACTATCAATGTAGATGTTAAAGATGAGTCCAAGCCTGTAACAACAGTCTTTGGTAACCATCTACCTAAACTGCTATCCTTAGTCGGTGCAGGTGAAGTCATCTTCCATATCGGAAATAAAAGCGCGCTAGTTTTACAACACGCTGAGATGCCTACCGTACTTGTATTGAAACATCAAGAAGGTGTAGATGAATGATTGCTGATGTTGTATACAATAGTGACGCGCCTCCTACATTATACATGAGATGGAGAGATGAGTCCGGTAGATTGATTGAGCAAACTGAGAGTGACTATCGACCACACTTCTATGTACCTAAAGCAACGCCCGATGTGACCTTTACAAATATGAAGAGAGGTTATCCTAACAGTAGAGTTATCAAAACTAAAACATTTGAAGGGTTGAACGGCACCCCACTATACAGGGTTGAATGTGATAACCCTTACGACCTTCACGGTATGAGTCAAGTGTTTGGTAAAACATACGAAGCCGATATGATGTTCGTAGACCAATACTTAGTTGAAGAATGTCAAGTGATGCCTAGTTGGAAACCGCGCAAGTGGTGGTATGATATTGAATGCAACACAGGTGACGATAAGTTCACCACTGTTATTGCAGTCATTGACTCCGACATGGACTTACCCGTTGTCTTTGCATGGGCTGATGAGCGAACTAACTGCCCTCATGATACAACTACTGCTACTATGAGATGTAAAGTTCGTGATACTGAATACAGTTTATGCCTCTTTGATTCCGAGAAGAAGATGTATGACGCTTTCATTAATTTTCTACAAGCGCGTAACCCCGACATGATGATTGCTCATGCAGGGACATTTTTTGATATACCTCACATGATAGAACGCCTTGACCACATTTACGGACAGGGAGGTTCTGCTAAGTTAAGTCCTTTAGGAACCATTCGCTACCCAAAGAAGAACGATAGGTATCGTTTCGATGACCAACCAATAGCAGGTCGATGGCAGTTTGATACAGCCGCGCCCGCCGGAAGTGGAACAGGCTTTGAGCGAGTATGGAAAGACAGCGGTGGTGGACAATTACCTAACCTCAAGTTAAATACCATAGCAGAAGAGTTAGGACTTGGTTCTAAACTTACCGAAGAGATAGAAGGTATGGATGTCCACAATGGTTGGTATAAGTATTGGTCGGAGTTTGTTGATTACTGTTTACTCGACACCGTTCTACTCCGTGGGATTGACGAAGCGCGTAATGTAACTGACTTCTTTATTGAGATGGTTAGACTTACAGGTGTGTCATTACAATCAGTATCTAATGTAACAAACTTTGCGCGCGGTCTTATCGGTAGAAAGACTGACCTCATAGCCCCATCAAGATACCAAGCAGGTAATGTTGAACTACAAGGTGCCGACTTTATCATTACAGATAATGGACTTTACGAGGGTGTAGCAGTCGTTGACTATAAGGGTCTATACCCGTCACTGATGACAGGCTTCAACCTGTGTTGGACTACTAAGAGAAAAGCGCCCGGTGAAGGTATACTTGAGATGGAGAACGGAACTTATTGGGACCAAACTAAGAAAGGTATTTTACCGCAAATCGTTGATGACTTGTTTAAGTATAGAGAAAAATGTAAAAGAAACATGCGCGAAGCAAAAACCAAAGAAGAGCGAGCCGCATGGAATACTACACAATCCGCGGTAAAGCGAGCGATGGCATCACTGTACGGAATGACAGCACATGCCGGTTACGGTTGGGCTGACCTTGACATAGCAGAAACAATCTTATCCGAGGGTAGAAGAACGCTTAGGATGCTTGATAGTATTGCTACTAGAATGGGTTACAAAGTTCTGTATGGATTTACTGACTCAGCATTCATTCAAGTACCTCTTGATAAAGCAGAAGATTTAGCAAAGCGTATTACTGATGCGGTACAAAGAGAAACTGGTAACGAAAGTTTGGTAGCGGAATTAGAAGCGTATCTACCTTATTGGTTTTTGGCAGGTAAGAATAGATATGCAGGATTAGTATCACATCCCGAATCCGACAAGGGTAAATGGAAGAGTGCTAACTTCATGAAAGGTAGTAACCTTGCACCAATAACTAAGCGCGCAGAAACAACTGTGTTGAAGTTAGTGTGCGAAGGTGCTTCCGAAGGGGATGTTAGAGATGCTGTTCTTGAAATGGTGAAACCTATTCGCAAAGGAGAGTATGAACTAAAAGAAATAACTAGCCAAACGCGAATGGGAACATTCCCTAGTAAGACTCCTGCCGCGCAAGCCGCCGGATATTACAATGAACATGTTAACAACGGCGACAAGTATGTGCAAGGAGATTCAGTAAAGTGGGTGTATGTTTCACATGCACCTCATGGTAAACCTAGCACAAAGTACGCCGCGTATAGAGAAGCGACAGACCTAGATGGCTTCGAGGTAGACAAAAAGATTGTAGTAGAGAAACTTGTTGAGAATAAGATAAAAGGTGTATTCAGTATTTTGGGTTGGGATATTGATGCAGCACTAGGAGAACCCCGACCCGCAGATTATTGGTGATAAATATGAGTGAAAACAAGATAGAAAAATTAGAAGAAAGAATTAGACAATTGGAGAATGACCTAGATGAAATGGCAGAAGAGAATGCGAAGATGGCTAAACTAGCACGCGCGGTTTGTGAAGTTCAAGAAGAACTTGAGAAACAATTCCCTAGCATTTACATTGCGAATAAAATTAAAGCACCTACGAGAGTTGGTATGTCATGAATGAAAGATGTATAAGATGTGGTTCGATGATAAGGAAAGATAGAGAGCCTATATGTAAATGCGATAAGCCTACTAAAAGTCGAGGAAGAATTACAAGAACATTACAAGGTGATTAAAATGGAAGCGACAATAGAATATTTTGAAACAGGAACTAAAACGATAAAGTATGCAACCGGAGATTTGTTTTTTGGTGACGCGCTTCTTCAAGATTACTTAGGCTTGAGGATGAGTGAGGGTTACTTGCTAGTACCATCAGCGACAGTCATAACAATTAAAATGAAAGAACTTGATGAAGACCTATACGCTGTTAATACAGAAAGCATGAAGAGGTCTAAGATGCTCACACTAAAGCGTCTAAGAGAAGACCTTGACAGGGAAGTAGAAGGAGGTAGATTCCATGGATAACTACCCTCCCGGTATGGATTGGGAAGCGTTGGATGACCACCTTGACCCTGTGCTAGAATGCTGTGAGCGTAGAGCATCGGACTGTGAATGCGAGGAAGAAGAATGACTGTTAAGATATATGACGATGGTTCAAGTTACGCTTGGACACCGGAGTTAGGTAAAGAAGGTATCATCATTAGAGTAAGTAAGTCAACACTTACTTCACTTGGGTGGTGCGCACAACAGATGTGGTTACAGCAAAATTACCCTAAGCCTCAAGGTTTAGTCAAGCATCTAGTGTTAGGTGATGATGTTCACAACGGGTTAGATATGTTCTATCAAAGATTAGATAACGACTCTACTAAAGATAACATATCTAAGATACTAGAAGACGATGGTAATTTAGTAAAATATCTAAATAGGTTTGTACCTAATCAACAAGATATAATTTCAAACAGACGCGAAGAAAACAAACCTCATCCTTTCTATCATGAAGACTATCAAAGAAACATGGATTGGCTTATGGAGTATGAGAATCTTAGAATGAAAATGAGCAAAGGTTCCTTACCATTAGCCAACGAAGTTAGATTAGAAGTCAAAGTCGATATGGATATAGAAGGTTATGGGACTATACCAATACAGTTTGTTGGTATAATTGATAGAATCTTTGAATCAGTCGATGGAGGTTTGATGCTCTTTGAGTTGAAGACAGGTAAATGGTCTAACTACAAACTGAAAGATATGAGAAAAGAAATGTCATATTATAAATTTCTAATAGAGAACTGCACCTCCGAGTATTTACAGGAGCGCGGTATAGATAGAGAAGTGACATATTGGGGTTGGAGATACTCAGCCGCGGACCATTGGACTATTGAAAAGGTGAAAGCCACTAGCGAGAGGGCTATGAAAAATCAGTTAGAGAAACTAATCAAGATGTATCTTGATGAGAATTTTGAGATAGCAAAGGATAATTACAAGTTCTCGGCGTGTAACTATTGCGACTATATGGAGTTGTGTCCTAAGTATGCTATTGAGGTGGAGTCATGAGAGAGTGTGAATTGTGTGGTAGTAAAAGAATTGATAATACTAGGTTTGCGAAGCATGTTTCTTGTTTTAGATGCATTGATAAAATTCTTGAGTTTGCTGTTAGTGCGGGAATGAGGTTTGAAGATGAATCCGTTACACCTTGATTTCCCAAAAGAAGTAGGATTGTTTCGTAAATTAGTAAATAATAAAACTGAGTTTGAGAAGTATTGGACTTCTCTTCAACACTCTCAATGTACTTACATGAGTGTATATGGTTTTAGAGCAGTCAAACCAAACGGTCGTCGTGCTGAATACAACACAGCAATCATCAAACATTTTGTTTTAGACTTTGACAAGAAGTATCGTAAAGGTAGTAACATGGTTGAAGTTGATGGTGACGAGGTTGTTCAGCAAGTCAAACGCTTACACCATTTTCTTTTAGACGCAGACATTAATCATGGTGTTTGGTTCAGTGGTAATGGATTTCATATTTGGGTTTCATTAGATAAGACTCACTTACCGTCAAGCGGAACACAGGTGTCACACATCAAGGCCGCGGGTAAGAAGGTAATCAACAAATGGAAAGACGAGATGGATTTGTATTGTATGGACCCAACTGTTCCTTTCGACACCGCGCGAATGATACGAGTCCCTAACTCTTACAATGCTAAGCAACATGTTCTTCGATGGAGTATACCTTTGAAGACAGAAGACCTTCTAAAATCATGGGACGAGTTGTGTGAAATAGCAATGAAGCCGCTTAACACGGCGTATTTCTTTGGTAGTAAAGGTGTCAATCTTCCTATCAAAGAAGTCAAAGAAAGACAGTTCAAAGTAAGCGGAGAACCTGTTGAGTTTGATACTGTGAAAATGGGTAACATCAAGATACTACCTTGTTTGATGGAAGCGTCGTGCCAAGTTGGTAGCAACCCTCCACATATAAGCCGCGCTAGTTTAGCAATCTATCTAGGTTCTAGGCTTCGTAACTTTTTGCCAGTAGAAAGAACCACAAGTCAAATGAGAGATACGCATGTAGTGACCATCACCAGTTTCATAAAGAGTCTTCAATGGGCTGACTATGATTCTTCTGTAACAGAATACCAAGTCAAGTCAATAATAGATGGAGGTTACATGGAGTCATGTCAATCGCTGATAGGCAAGGGGTTGTGTGTAGGTAGATGCCAACTATGGGACGGCACAGGTGAACACAATGAGTGATAGTTATTCTCATTCATACAATTCTCCAACTAGGAGATGTATAATGTGCGACGGTCTTTTAGCAAGAAGAAATCAAAACACTGTTAAGATGAAAATATGTTATGTCTGTAAGAAAGATGTAGACAGTCTTCCCGATGAATTCAAATGCAAAGGGATAAAGAAATCCGGCGAGAAATGTCGAGTGATTACATCACAAGGTTATTGCACTCATCACAAACATCAAGCAGGTGAGGAAGAATGATACCACCGTTGACCATAGATTCAAATGAACGCGGAAGATTAGTTGAGGCTATTGAAAGAAGAGCCAAAAGTCGTGTACCTAGATTGGATGTGTCAAGACAGCATTTAGTCAACGGTGATTACAAGTGCGGCGATTGGTTGATTGAAGCCAAGAGCGTTGCTGACTTGATACAATCTAAATTCAGCGGTCACCTCAACAAACAACTTGACAACATGGATGCTAATACAGGCAACTATGGTATTGTGGTTCACGGCTCTATCAAAGAGTATGTTAGAGGTGTGAACGAAAGAGCGGCTATCAATGGAAAGCGAGGCACTTCTGCAAGTGCTGCGCTCAAATTAGTAGCAGGAATATGCGCGCGTATAGTAGCAGACTTCGGTTGCTTACTATACCGTGCTGACAGTATAGATGAAGTAGCGGCCTTTATGGTGGCTCTTCATGAGAAGACATACAAAAAAGCAAGTCGACACGGTGCTAAAGCAATTAAGCGCGTATCATCTAATGATGTTCGTATCGACATGCTACTGACCATCCCCGGAATTGGACCGGAGATGGCTGAATCAATAATAAAAACATGCGGCTCAATAGAAGAAGCCGCATTCCAAGATACACTTCGCAATGTTCCCCGGCTAGGGAAGGTTTTACGCAACAGAATTGTTGAAGTTTTAACGAGCGAGGACGAAGTCCGAGTTGAGCGTTAAATGCGTTAATCCCAAGGTCACAGATGAAAACGCTGTACTGCGCTATTCCCTATGACCTTGGGTTTAAAATTTATCATTATTATAATATAGCGATAAATGAGAAAATAAGAAACGGTTATTAACTGTCTTGTACCGTAGTGGGTTTGCCCCCCATTCCAAACGACAGTTGTAAGGAGAGAAAAAATTATGCCCCAAAGAATATGGAACCAATATACAGCAGTAAAAGAATACCCAGTAATGAAGGATTACCTTGAGCGTTTTCGGACGACTTCGTTTTTCAACGAAATACCCGGCCTCATATCCTTCTTCTACTTACAAGGTCAAGCCCTTGTCGACTATGTCCGAATACCCGTATGGGCTTCGGCACTAGACCCTAGAATCCACACATTTTGGATTCAAGCAACTAGGTCCGGCAAGTCAATCGCTTGGGAGTTTACCGGAGAAGTCGCTGAACTCGCAGGACTTGACATTGATATGTTTACCAGTGGAACAGACAGCGCGCTTATCGGGTCTATCGACTCAGTAAGTGACGGTGACGGCGGATATGAACTTGTACAGAATGAAGGACTACTAGGTGGTAAGAAGTGTTTAAACTTTGATGAAGGTTCAATCCTTCTACAATCAAACCCTAAGCAATTCTTCTCGGAAGTTATCCTATACCTTCAACAAGCGATGAACCCTGTCGGTAGTCACAGTAACACACTTACCAAACACATGAAGAACGGTAAAGTCGAAACAGAATCCCGCGTATCACTTTGGATTACTTCTTTCCCACCTAGCGGGGTGAAGGAGTATGTTCTAACCAAAGGACTGTTCCAAAGAGTTCTGTTAATTTACAGACCTTGGAGTGACAACATGCGACAGATGGTATCGGAACAAAGAATGTCCGGTGTCTTCCAAGACAAATTGACCGAAGTACAATCGTTAGAAGATATAGCACAGCACTTCATTAAGATTAGAGAGAAGACAGAAGCGCGGTTGCTAAGTCTTGCCAATATGACTCATCAAGAATGGGAAGCATTAGCCCCATCTAGTAAAGAAGAAGTAGCACGCGCTTGTATGCATGACATGTTTAATGTTGATGAGTCAGTTCATCCTCAATTAATGTCATCCGTTGATGAATACTACACACTTGTGCGAGGTATGGATAAACATTTGAGTGATGTCGTTTGTTCGTTCATTCCAAATATCCTAAACTACACTGTGTTATTCGCAACACATCTTGCTATGATTCGTGTCGAGCGTGACAATATACCTTTTGATGGTAATTGGGTAGTCACAGGTGATGATGTTGAAATGGCGACTGAAATCCTCTATGATATATACGAGCAACTTGTGCTTTGGCTTGAGTCCGAAGTTGAAGTTGGTTCTAAAGCCGCTGAGAAGATTGCTAGAAGAGATGAGTGGATGAATGCTATGAAAGGTTGTAAGTCTGTTGATGTAGAAGGTAAAGGTAGCGGATGGGTTCTAAAGAATGACCTGTTTGAGAAGTATGGTTCTCAGTTAGGTAAGAGTAAACCGACTGTATACAGAAGATACCAAGATGTAGCACAGATGTTCCGAACTCACAAAGTAGGGAACGCGGCTTATGTTAAAATGAAGGAGGAATAATAATGGGATATATACACGATGACCAAACTAAACATTACATAGAAATACTTACTGAAATTAGCGACACTCTTGAAGGTGGAGATGTGGCACTCGATTTTGAAAATATGCCAAGCGCGGCTACGACTATTCGTATCATATCCGATATTGTTGGTAACGCTCTAACAGGTATAAAGGCGATTGAAGAGATTGCTATCGCTATGAATAAAGCGTTTATTGAAAATGCTAACGGGGTGAAGAAATGAGTAAAGTAATGTCGCTTGATATTGAAACAGCCAATTACTCACATGAGATTGGTGGATGGGGTAACACTCACATGTTTGACCCAACAGTCGTCGCAACATGGGACGGTGAAGAAGCACATGCATTTACTAAAGCAGAAGATGTTATCGTAGAAGGCGCGCACATGCATCCTTTACATCCTAGAGAATTAGGTGAGCATCTAAAGAAACATGTTGAAAATGGTGGTATCATCGTTGGGCATAACATTAGAGGTTTTGACTTACCAGTTCTTCGTGATGCCCTTGATATGCATTACGCCGGAGTTCTTTTGAGTAAGAAAGAGAACATCGTTGATACATCTTGGTCTATCCGTGAAGCCTGTGGTAAGAGTCATCAACTCGACTCTTTATGTAAACATACTCTAGGTCAAGGGAAAGAAATTATGGATTCAGCAGACGCGCCGGTCGCTTGGAAAGATGGTCGTTACGCTGATGTAATAAAATACTGCATAGCAGATTGTAAACTCAATTATGACTTGTTTCTTCATGGGAGGAACGAAGGCTTTGTCAAAGGCCGTAACGATGAAACAGGGATAATTGAAGAGTACCAAATAGGTTGGTGATTATTATGACAGAAGAAAGAAAAACAGGAAGAGAAGCCCAAATAAGTAATATAAAAGCCGCAGTCCATGTTGCTGAAACCGTAAGGTCAACGCTTGGACCCGCGGGTATGGATAAAATGTTAGTAGACGAGCGAGGTGAAAGTATAGTGACCAATGATGGTATCACTATACTCCAAGAACTAAGTACAGCGCATCCCGGTGCGCAGATGATGGTTCAAGCAAGTCAAACGCAAGATGAAACATGCAAAGACGGAACGACAAGTGTAGTAGTCCTAGCCGGACAGATGCTTGCTTTGAGCGAAGGATTGTTGATGAGAGGAATACACCCTCAAACAATTGTGCGCGCATATAACAAAGCATCTAGGATAGCATTAGACAATTTACCTGCACCCATAGAAGGGATTGAGAAAACCAACATAGCCTCGACAGCATTGAGAGGTAAAGCATCCGAATCTAATCTTGAATTCGCTGCTCAACTGTGCGCGGCTGCCGCAACTCAAGTAAATGGTGAATTAGACAAGGTTAGGATTTTGACTCAAGCAGGAGGCTCTATGGAAGATTCTTATATCCATAGAGGATTAGTGTTGAATAAGATGTTTGTCAATCCCGAACAAGAAGAGAAGAAGAACCCTCGACTTCTCTTGTTAGACGGCGGGCTTGATGGATTCAACTACGAAGATGTGCAAATGCAGATTCAAGACCCCGCTCAACTACAACAAATACAGCAGCAAGAGATACAGATACTATCTAACATTGCTCATGCTATTGCTGACGATTGTGATGTCTTGATGTGTCGTGACGGAGTGCATGAAGCCATCGCTAAACACCTTGAACAAAACAATGTCGCGGTAGTTAGTAGGTTACAGCAATCCGACTTAGACGCTGTATCGAGAATCACAGGAGTCCCCACATATCATAGAGTCACAGAAGTAGAAGATGTGCCGGAGTTCAAAGGAGTCGTTTCTCCTAAGAGAATAGGTGATTTAGATTATGTATCAATCGAAGTAAAGAAGCCGGACACAATAACATTGATTGTTAGAGGTGCAACTAGGCAAATGCTTGATGAATACGAGCGCGCGTTTGATGATGCTCTTGGTGTTGTATGTCTTTACATGAGCGACCCTCAAGTCTACCCCGGTGGCGGTGTTGCTTACTCTAAGGCTTCAATGGCTGTTAGAAATCACGCCACTCAAGTTACACAAATTAGTGCGCGGGAGCGTATGTGTATGGAAGCCTATGCTGACTCACTAGAAATCATACCTGCTGCTATTGCATCTAATGCAGGGATGGACCCGCTAGATGTTGTCATGGAATTACGGTCTTGTGATGGGTTCAAGGGTCTGTACATAGATTTTGAAGGAGTTGGTTCTATCACTAGAACTGACTTAGAAGGTGTCTACGAACCATCCGCGCTAGTTAAGCAAGTCATTAAGTCAGCGACCGAAGTTGCTTCATCTATACTTAGAATAGATGATATAATCGCCCGTAGAGGTGATTGATTGTTCACGGATGTTGTCGAGATTGCGTGGTATATTCTTCTTGTTTTCCTCATTATCGAAGTTTCCATATTTATCGCTAATAAAATACTCGTAACTCTCGACAGCATCCCCAATCCGTATCTATCGGAAGAAGAGTAATCATTGTTGAAACATTGAATCTTTTTCCGATGTCACCATACCCATACATCGGTCTTCGTGAAGTGAGCGTTGGATAGGTAAAGCGTTGGCTAGACCTAACTGCTCCCATGTTTTACCGCATTGGTAACATGTGTTGAAATTTTTCACAATCACCATCTTCTTGACTTTGATAGGATTCATTCTTTCAGCGAAAGTGCGCAAGTATTTTTTTTGTTGTTCTTTAGGGACATCACTATGTTTACCTGTGCGATACAATGCTTGAGTGATAGGGTCACTTGATTCTAATGTGTGAGGGTCGCGTTTTCTGTGAGGTTTACCTTCTTGTGCTAGTCGCTGTAAATACAATTCTTCACCCAACATGGCCGGAAACTCGGCGTGTCCCATATTCTCTATCCCGACTTCGGGTAATGTTGCGCGGTGCATGTCTTCATGAATTACTTGTCTTGTTGCTTCTTCGGGATTCATACCCGGTTGTCCGTGAACAACGCTACTCCCAACCTTACCTGTTTTCGGGTCAAAAAGTGTTGAAGCGGCGGGATTATCACCTTGCTCACTTGGAGGTGCGAACTCCGTTTTAACAATCTTAACCATCTTGAGCGTTGAGCCTACTGATGGATGAGAGCGCGCCCTGTTCGTGTGTGGGTCTTCTACGACTATCTTACCTGTCTTAGTGTGACTCATATCGCCACCACCCTTACCGGCTACGCCGCGCTTGCGACGCTCACTCTCTAACTCCCGTCTGTATTTCTTACGCGCGGGTGATGATTCATACTCAGTTTCATATTTGCGCTTATGGGCTAAGGCTTTAGGTGACTTGGCTTCTTTGCGAACGATGTATTTTCTTGGTATCTCACCAACTCTAACATATGAGTTTTTGTTATCATCTTCAAGCGTAGGCTGTTCTAAATCACGACCGCGCACTCCAACGATACCAAAATTATCTTTTGGTATATTTCTTTTAGTCCCCGGTCCTTGTTCTTCGATTCTTTTATTTTTGAAATCTTGCGCGAATTTTTCACTCGGAGTAGTATAGGATATACTTGGTCTTTCGTGTAAAGGTACCTTCATCAAATGTCTTAATCCTTCGGGAATATACTTCATACTTCTTCTGTAAGATGGTGGTTTTATTCCTTCTTGTAACACTTGAGGTAAAGCGTTAGTTGCATGGAATTCTGTAATAGGACCGTGGGAAGAAAACGCTTCATCTTCAAAGCCGGGGTGTTCTCCTAACTCGGTCTGTCGTGATATTTTCAACAAACTCAAGTAACCTCTCCACACGCTTACACCTCATTCCATCATTTGACTGCGTGGGTCGGGAACGGTGCGTTTTTTGTTTCCTTCTGTGCGTGGTGGACCTACATCGTATTGCGGCATTCTAAGTGAGGCTAGTGGGTCTTCTTGTTCTGCGCGCCCCGGTAATCTACCGGTTGGTGAGGCAAGGTTTGGATGACCGCTAAACTCCGCCACCTTTCGGGGGCTATCACCCTCGGCACCCGGAGAGAAATTAGATGGCATACTTCGCATTCTTCCTCTTTGCCCTCCTGTTAATCCTAATTCACTCTTAGCGCGCTTCAATCTGTTTTCGGGATTGAACCCTAACAATCTTTGAATCTGCTCCATTCTAACTTTATCTAATTCGTTCTTTGGCATTTGATTAAGAGCATCAGCCACATCGCCGTAGTCCTCTCCTTGCTTTAGTAAAGCAATAGCCGCGTCTATCGGTGATGACTTGACAGTATAACCTATACCCTCCATCTCCGGCTTGATATGCGCTTCTTCTTGAGGGGTACTAGGCTTTCCAAAGTTACCTAGTTTATCACCTATATTGAAGGAACTAGGTGCTTGCATCATTTCTCTTTCTTCTCTACCCGGTCTATCGGAGTTGATTGGTTTGTCGGGGAAAACTATGTGATTTCCCCCCATCCCTTCACGAACTGAAAGTGCTGCCGTTTCTTCGGGGTTTCTAAATCTTCGAGTTTGTAGTAATCTTAGTATTCTATTATACTCTTCGTCGTCTGTGGAGGATTCATCACCGCGCGCTCTAGCCTCTTCGTCATCTCGCATACCGGCTCTTTGTTCGGGTGTTTTGTATGCCCCTCCTTGCCTTCGCTTCAAGTAATTTTGATACATATCTCCGCGGATTTGTTTTCGTCTTTGTTTACTTTCTCTATACGCATGGTCTAGCAATGCTTTGAATTCCTTATTATCCAAACCGCCGGTTGCTTGTTGTTCGGGTGTTAGTTTACTGGTGATTTCATCAACGACTTGCGGGTTGTATACCCTATCGCCACTTTTATGCCTTGCTGAATCTGTAATGTTTTTGATACCTCTCACAGTTCCAACGGCTTTTTCCTCGCGTCTTCCTCTACGCTCATCGAATGCTTTACCGCTTTCGTCTAGTAACATATCAATTACTTGTGTACCCGTCTTGTTATTATCTAACAATTCATCTATTGGCTTACCCATCTGTTGCATGACAAGTCCGTGAAATTCTTCGGGGTCTAACCCTCTTCTTGTAATCATTTCATCTATACCGGCTTCGTCTAATCCGCGTAATTTATTCAATTCTTTCAACTTTCTAGCGGCTTTAGAATCTTCACCGCCTCTTTTTATTTTTCTTTTTTCTTGTTTCTTTAGCGAGCCTTTGCCTTTTTTTGGCTTGACGCCCATACCTATAATTAGAACCATTCCCGCTTTTTTCTTATCTTTCTTAGACATTTTCTGCAACTCCATGCTGTTTGAATTTAGGTTTATCTAATCTTGATTCGCGCCAAAGTCTTTGACATTTCGGACACTCCCAAACAAGGACACGCGATTCTCTATCATTAACATATCGGCATTCTAAACGATGCGCGAGAACTTTCTCAAAACATCCGGGGCATTTTTGGCTTAGTCTATCGCGTAACTTTCCCATCACTTCACACCCTTTCTTATTCCTTCCCAACAGGCTTGTTGTAACTCTTCGTCGGATTCAAAGATAATGAAACCTGTATCTTTGTCATCTATTTTTGCTAACCACATTGTCACAAAACCTGCTATAAACGCTAATAAAAACCATAACCATAAACTCATGCTAAAATCACTCTCAAATAATAACTATCGGAAGTTGAGGCTGATTGAGCAATGACATTTGAATCTGTATCTGTCGTTCCTCCTGTTATCTGTAATTTAAAAATAAGAGTACCTGCTGAAGCACTTGAACCAATTTCTATATTACCTATAAAGTTTGGTGCATTTCCAAAAGGCGCTCTATATGGTGCGGATAAATTAAAACTGTGACCGCCTGCAATATTAACTCCATTAATTCCAATATGACCACTTGATACATTACTACCAGTATCTTGTATTACTGAAACAGTTAATACTTCTGTTCCCGTAGCGGATGCTGAACTTGCCCCACCATAAAAAGCCATAGGTCTTAATTCGTATTCATTACCTAAATTTAATGTAGCAGTACCGTTAGTTAATGTGTTCGCAACTCCACTAACAGAATTCCCATGTGCGACATAATCACTAACTTCAACGCCTCTAATTAAAACGCCAGTAGTCGGGTCTTGAAAAAACGCCCCTGCGCTCATATCTTCTATTTGTAATTGTATTTGAGAATGATTTGAAACAGGAGCAGTTTTACTTGTTATTGCGATTAATTTAGTACCGGGAGAAATACCACCACCGCCACCGCCACCACCACCTGCGTTAGCCTTTTGTTCAGCGCAAGCACCTGCCACAGCATTATACAATACAATCACACACCTAACGCTAACCAATTATTACTCGCGTCTATGCATATAAGAGTGACACCATTGTACCCTGCTACTGTTATACTTCCGTTAGCAGAACCACCGTTGATAGTCTTACCACCCGTAGCGGTAACAGTGACAGCGTTTGTCGAACCTGCTAATATAGTGAGTTGCGCTCCAAGAGATGCATTCGATATTAAAGTGTAAGTCAAACCGGAACCTGTCATTATAATGTACTGACCAGTGTCATTCAGCGAACCAGTTCTGTTCGCAGTAAATATTGTGGACTGTAAAGTAAAAGCGTGAAGTTTGGATATTTCAAAAACACCATTACCGATGTTTCCTGCTGCGCCTAATTGGAGTGTAGGGGCAGACCCGAATGAACCCGTACTATTAGCGGAAGCAGCGAAGCCAGCAGCGGTTAGTAAAGTATCACCGGCAGTTGTTCCTTGATTAATTGTAATTGTCTTTGGTGTTCCTGCCATTTCACTTGTCGGGCAAGCAATTGTTAGACTATTTGAAGCGGAATCGGTTGCATGAAAAGTAATGGCAGTTTCGTTAAGTAGTTTCATAGAATTAGCCGCTAAAAAGGACCCCTTCTCTACTTCAACTAAATCAGTTCCGGCGGAAGTCATGATTATTTTATCATCATCCGTTGAAGTTTCTACATCTATCTTAGTATCGGAGTCGGCGTCGGATATACTTGAGCCACCACCACCACCACCGCTTGCCGCCGCCCATTTAACACCGGACGCTTGCGCGCTATCTGCTGTTAGGACATGGTTGTTCGTTCCGACTGCTAAACGCGTGAGAGTGTTGTTGGCGGTTGCTACAAAAATATCACCCTTAGCATCAACATCGCTTTCCATGACTGCACCTGCGGCATTTACAGTTGTTGCGTCAGTTACATTTGCGTTAGTTGCGACAGTATCGAGTTTGGTTTTGTCAGCACCCGACATAGAACCTGCTGTGCCTGTTGTAGCCGCCGCAATGCTGATTGCCGGAGTCGCACCACCCGTTGAACTGATAGGTAGTGTGCCGGTTACGCCTGTCACGGTTCCCGCATTGGCTGTTGCACCATCAGCAACATTCAAGTCGCTTCTCATTTCAGCCGCGGTTCGCCCTTCAACTGATGTTCCATCAATTTTCAAAAAATCATTATCTGCTACTGCGGCGTTAGCGACTAATACATTACCATTAGATATACCCGAAGCCAACCCTTTTACAAATGCAAGATTTGTCACCTCGCTGTCCATTAATGCACCCGCGGCTGTTACATTAGCCGTGTCTGTTACATCTGCACCATCTTCAATGCTGAGAAGTGCTTGCACTTCTGTTTTAGTAATACCCGTAGCAAAAGCGGGAGTTCCGCTGTTGTCGACAATGGCCGGAGTTATACCTAAGATTGCTGATTGATAATCACACCGAATCCACACCGTTCCTTCGTAAATGAATGTAGCGCGGTGTCCCGCTAAAAGTGTAGCGTTCAACCCGCTTGGAGAAGTTTGATTGTCAAAGACGATAGAACCCGCGCCGTCATTACAAACTTCAATAATGTGACCTTCGGGAAACTTGTAATTCGCGGTTGCATCTCGTTCGGGGTTGAGCGTAATAGTCACGCCGCCGTTTGGTGAGAGCATGAGGAATGAATCACCATCCGCCGTCAACACCCATGTTCCGGGCGTGGTTAGCGCGGTTGCAGTTGCATCAACACCTCGCCCCTGCAATCGCACCGAGTAGTGTCCTGTCTGTTCATTGTTGCGACCTGCGAAGTAAAACGAGTCAGCCGCATGGCTACCGCCACGGTCTGCACCGCGCGATGGTCCTTGACCATACCCTGCGTCGCTCGATGACGGTGGTGATTGGTTAAATGAACCGTAGTTAGGGTGACTCACCCAATGAACATTGATAGATTCATCTTTGGTGATGTCACCCGTGTGTGTGAATAAACCATTCAAATCAGCAATTGTGTTTACACCTTGTGTACCTCCGTCTAATACTTCATTATTAGTTATACTACCTGTGGACAAAGGTATTCTATAATCAGCAGAAGCGTTGACAAATGCGCGCTTATCATTGATAGATATTATGTCTATATTCTTGGCTCCGCCACCTGCGGCAACCGTGTGCTGAACTCTAACATGTGCAAGCACAACTACCTTATGATTATCTGCGCTTGATAACGACGCGTAGGTGGTTAAGTAGTTTGACGATGCTGATGGATATAGACCTGCTGTGGTGACTATTGGGCTACCACCTTCATAATGCACCTTAGCGTTACCGGCATTTGCTGATACAAAGATAGTGTAGATGGCTTCTTCGTTAGCGTTTAACTGCAAAGCCCCTGTCCCATGTGAGTTGTTATTCAAATCTAATTGTATAGTGTTACCGTGACCGTTACCAAACTCATAGACGACTCCATCGAGAACTACAAAACCTCCGCTTACATCTAGTATGCTTAGACTACCGGCGTTTTTGATAATAGAACCCGGTTGACTACCGCTGTTAGGTTCGTTTCTCGTAGACCCGTAAGCACCATCTTGTAGTCTTAGTATACCATTACCTTGAATGCCTTGTAATAAGTTTGTCAATGTCGAAGGTGATAATGAATCCCCATCTCTTAAACCGTCGGCTCCTAGAGAGTTCTGCGCGCTTGTGTGTCCCGATAAATTATCTTTAGCCATTCTTCAACAACCTCCATGCTACTGTCATAGAATCACCTCTTTGAAAAAGCGGGGTTCCTCCCCTGCTTGGGTCGCCTGTTATGTTAAGTCCTGCGTTACTTGGTTTTCCATCTCTTTCGCGCATATAAACAGAAGGCAATCTGTGTCTTAAATCGGGGTGTGTGTTGTCCACTGTTCCTTGTGGCGCTATAACTTGCCTTGTTTGTTTCATGTTACCATCACGACTAAACGCCTGTCTTTTAGGGTCAATAACTTGCCCTGTTGTTGTTATTTTAGGCATAGAACCTTCCAACGGCATAGCGTTTTCAACATCGTATTGTTCAACATGCGTTGGTTCGCGAATATCAACCGCCGTCATTGAAACAGCCCCTTTATTATCCGCGCCGGGGTGATGAGTTGGTTCAATAGAGCCGGTGCCTTTACAATCAAAACAAGTGATTTCATCTCCGTCGTCGTCAAAAGAACCCGCGCCACTACATTTAGGACATGCGTATTCATTCTTCAACAACCTCCACGCTATCTTCATCGGATTACCCCTACGGAAAATTTCAGCCGCCGGATTTTTCATTTGTCTATAATCGGTTCCGAACATTGTGCCTCCGAATGATGGGCGAAATTCAACCGCACCTGTTTCATCATTACCCTCCGGCACACCTTGGACATATATACCCCCCTCCGATGCGGTTCCCACTCTTTTTACCCTTGCAGTTTCATCACCGGCATCTTCGGGGTGTAAGTCCCCCATTACGAAACTTTCTTGATGGCGCTTCAAGCGTTTTTGCCTTTTCGTAGAATCTTCTTCCATGCGGCTTCTACTAACATGCGCATGATTGGATTTTGAGGCTCTACAAAATTTACAATCTTCATCGTATACTTCGCAATTGTGGCACGCATCATCAAAATCGACCATCACGATACCTCCAATATAAATGAAAAGCGCACTTCGTTATCTGCGCCTTTAACGAATGAATGTATGTCTGTTCTGTATACAGGAACGAACTCTCCTGTTGTTGCGTCTTTGTATTGTATGTAGACTTCTTGAATAGGAGTTGAGAATATGTAAGACGCGTTAAATACACCTTCTACTAGAATACTGGTGTCATCTATAATTTGCACGCGCGGCACTACCCTTGCCAATGTTCGCGCACCACCATCTTCGGAGGTTGCCACTGAACCATCACTACCTATGTGCAACTCATTGACAAGTGTAGCAAGGTGTTCAACCAAGCGTCGTTTGACAGTGTTTAACATTGGCATCAAATCTTCCTCCTTTTACTTATACCTTTTACATATCTCATTTCATGAGCGCGTGTTCTTGCTAAGCGAATCTCTCCGATACTTGCAGGTATGGCCGCCCCGCTAATAAGAGTTACATTCGTGAACCTAGGGCTTGGTGAAGTTGCCACTCCTGTATATTCTACTACGCTTTGATTGTCTAAAATTAATTTTCCTGTATCTGTTGGAAATCCTGTAATGTCTGCTATGATTTGATTACCACTTAGTGTACCCGGAACTCTCCTAGACCAACCTACTCCTAAAGCAGAACGAGTCGCGCCAAAGCCATTAGATGCTATGTTACGATGACCAAGCAACATACCCGCGTGTATATTTGGTGCGATGTAATCTAGTTCGCCCATCGTTGTCCTTGACCTAATGATTTTACTAGATACTCGGCGCGTATTCATAATGCCTGTTATAGTTAGATTAGATTGACCAACACCGGTTTTGTTTATGACTTGAACTTGAAATGTTTTATCTCTCTCAAATTCTTCATCTTCAAGGTCAGCGTCATCACCAAAAGCAGTTAGCACACTTTCAAGTCCTGCTTCGTAAGAAACCATTTGAAAACTAGAAGACCCTGTTTCATCGTGCGATACTTCTATCAACGCTTGCCTCCCTTTAGATATTGCGTGATTGAAATCTACCACATCGCCCGGTTCCATATCCCATGACCTAGAATGGTTTTCACTCTTCAAAGCACCTTGTGCTTTTTTATTCAAACGCAACGCTTGGCCTGCTGCCTTTCTTGCTTTGGAATCGCTGTTAGCAGTCGGGTCTTTGATTGTCATTTGCTTTATAGCACCGTGTCTTTTTTGCATTTCTGCATCATCTATTTCTGCTGATAGATTATCATTGACTGCTATTCCTTTACCTTTTACTACTATTCTATTAGCAATTTCTACAATAGGGTCTATCTTAGTTTTACCTACACCTCTTTGGAATCCTATCTCTCGGTCTTTTATTGAGAATACTTTAGGCGCGTACTTGAAATTACCAAACCTATCGTAGTACATTATGTAATGGTCGTGTCTTGCCACGAATCTAATAGCACTAGGTATGGATAATGAGTTAAAGTTTTGAGCAACGAATAGCGTAGATGAACCTTCTGTACTGACGCTGTTCAACCCGTGTAAAGAATTATCAAAAAGTCTTTTGACTAAGTCTGTACTTTTCAAACCAACTGATAATATTTGACCTGCGTATACATTCGTTGTATCACCCATTTCGACATCAGTAAGTTTGCGCCCTTTCATATTGTTTAGTTCTATTCTAATACCTTTATCTGCGCTAGATACTTTTTTAGTTCTTATCTTTAGAGAAGGGTCATCTGCGTCTATCAAAAGCATAGGTCGTCTTGATGTTTCACTCAGTTGCACACCATCAAAAAAAGGAGCATCTTCATGTGATTGATGGGCTAAACGCACACTGTCTTGCTCTTCTGTAACTCTATACTTACCCGCGCTAGTCACTTGAAAGTCATTCTCATTAGGAGATTTTAACACCATTGTTTTACTATTGTTTTGCGACACTTCATATCTAGCATGATGTACGGCGTTATCTACGAATTTAGGTTCTTCAACAACAGCCCCTACTTCGGGATGGACATTATCTAATCTACCATTGCTAGGCGCGGCATAAGTTGTATTGACAGGAGAAGGTATAGTGTACGATGTCATGCTCCCATCCCATTGTCACTTCTACTGTCTTCATTTGAATGTTGTGTAGTATTCAAATTGTCACCCGCGTTTATACTTTGAGTGTATCTAGGTTGAACTGTGTAATCTAATCTTACAAATTCGTCACTCCCTTTACTCACACTTGTTCTTCTGCTTGCGTCACCTCTCAAATGTTGTAGTGTGTTATTACTAACAATCATTCTAGCAACAGGTGATGTTCGTTTAGATGTGAAAGATGTTGATTCAGCACCGGGTATTCTTGGCCCTGTACTTGACGGTACGCTTGTTGAAAACCCTGTTCCTGTAAGTTTGAATAGATAAACGGGCGCATAAGGTGGGTTGCTTGGAGCAGGATTTGTGTTTCTTAGATATGAAGATGCTGCTAAAGTAGCGCGTGCATTAGGAGTGTCGTATGTGAACATACCATACCTGCCGCCCGCTGTCGCTGAAAGAATATGACCTTCATCTTCTCGGAATAACGCTATGTGTTTATTATCAAGAACTCTAACCGGTCTTACTAAGAATTTAATTTTATTATCTAGGGTGTTTGTGTTTACAGACTTAGGGTGATTAGAAGTTTGATATGGATTAGTAGTTAAACCGCTACCACTACCCCATCCTAGATTACTAATTGCTTCTCCATTAGACTCAACTTCTAATATAAATGTCCCTCCTAACGGCGGTATACCATGAGTTGTTCCAAACTTCATAACCTGTTTTGCGCTTAATAAATTTAAAGTATCTAATCTTAAATCACTCAAAGCCCTGTCGCTCGTAGATACACCACCGGAGAATATGAATCGCTGACCTATTTGTCTGTCTGTGTGTAAACTGTTTGCTTCTGTTGAAACTACAACATAACTAGGTGCTATCTCACCGTCATTTTCACCAACAGTCATACCGTCTAATCCTATGCGCGGTTCATTTGCTGCTAAAGGTTCTCGCGTTAATTCATACCCCGTGTCGGCTCTTTCTATATTACTACCTGCGTGAGCCTCTTTCTTGAGAAGACCGTCATCACCGGCCACTTGAAGTACCGAACTTATACCTCTAGGGACTTCAAAGTCTTGCAGGCTATTGTTCAACGCTCTTATGTAGCCTGCTGTAAACGGCGGTTCGCTAGTATGGTGTGATAGAGTTAGCCCAAGAGGTTTGATATTATCCGCGACTGATTGTAATAAATCTTGATTGAAGTATGTCGGGTATCTTACCCCTCGACCGTCACCTCTATCACCTACTCGTTTTGCGGTTGAAGGACTAAAGAATTGTTGAGATGCTTGAGATATTCTTAGACTTGCATCGGTGAACATAGTTTCAGCAGACGCGTTTTCACTGTATGAATCTTGAGGGTCCCAAGATGGACGAATGCCAAATCCGCGCACAGGGAACCTTCGCACATCTTCACCTGTCGTATTGCCCCACCAATCTATAACATAATGAGATTGCGCTAATGCTAAATCTATTCTTTTAGTTTGCACATCAGTATTTGCTTTGTAACCCGCAGGCATGTCAGCGTGGAATCTACGAATTGCAGTTGTTGGATTTCTTATGTTCCTCACAGCGCAACCAAAACTTTTGGTCATACGACGACCATCGCTATATCTTACTTGATGACCTGCTAAATCACTACCAATCAACGCAGACGCGTTAGTTTGTCTTTCTATGATGCCGACATACGAAGGCGTTACTGATGTGGTTGTTGTCGTATTAACACCTGCGTTTTGATTATTAGTCGATTGTGTTACACTATCAAAACTAACAAACGGACCTTCGGCTTGATAGTGGTAATTTGAATAAGGGTCGCGTAATGCTTGATTACTTTTTATAGCCCAACGCGGTCTGTTGTATGGTTGTCTTACGGATATTCTATACCCCCATCCTGCATTTCTCGTAGTGCTTTGAGAGTTTATGGTTTCTGTCATAGTTTCAACATTGGCTGTACTGACGACTAATCCTTTCGCGTCGGACACTTGTTTGATAGTAGGGTCGTCCCATTTGTTTCTCCAACCCGGTGCGGCAGTACCGTATAGCGTAAGTGAACTCATTTGCGCGCCGAACCTGTGACCTCCCGGCCAAAACGCTCCTAAGTTGTAATTTTTATTAGGAGAGCCGCCAATCACAATAGTGGTTGCTTGATTAGGATAATCGCTGTTAGAGAAAGTGTTTGCTACATCTAATGCAGTACCGGGTCCGCTCCATGCAGGCATACCAAACTGAAATGGACCATCACTCATAGTGTATGTAAACTCATGATAATGTATACTTTCAAAGTGTTCGGGTGCGTGATTGTATGCTTTCAAATCTGCTGCCGCGTCGCCTCGATTTGTTCTACTATCGGAATACCATGTCATCGGTCTACCTAAGTTGTAGTGCCATAAACATAAATACGCGTCCGGTAGATGAGATGAATTGCTATCTCTTGTCCCTGCGTATAATTGAGGTAAGTTTCTAGTTGCTACGCTCTTTTTAGAATCAGTAAATGTTTCGGAACCTAGGAAGTTACCATTTGGTGAAGATAGTCTTAACTCTCTACCTTGTGTGGCAGCAGTCCAAAATCCGCTAGTAATTGCTGTAACGCCGTCAAACACTACCGCTCCTTCAACTGCGCCAAGACCACTTACATATCCTCTATTGTTGTAACTCGCTCTTTGCTCTATGCCGCTATCGTCAGTAATAATTAGAAGATGATTGTAATAGTATTGACCGACTAGAGGGAATAATAAATTGTTACGAACATATAATTTAGACGCTCCTTGGTTTGCATTTTCTATTGTAGTCACGGGCGTTATAGATGTTAGATATTCTGTATACACATCAAGGTAGTGGGACGGATAACCTAGCATAGTTGTTTGAGTACCCACGCCTCCTAAAGTAGAACGACAGAATAAATAATAATCATCCGGTTGGTAATGTTCTATCCTCTTCCATTTGTTAGTTCCAAATATTGTAGATGATTTCAAAGCAACGCTCCACCATGGTATAGTAACGGTCTTACCCGGAGTGGCTCTATGAAACATGTTAGGATGGTAAGGTAGACTTCTTCTAGTCAAAGCACCCGACGATGTAGCGTTCACTCCGAATGGGTTGTTTAACCCAAGAGTGGGTATATTAGCAAACTGCTCTCTAGTAGACGCGTCTATATCTAACATTATTTCATTTAGATACACTTCACAACCTCTAGTGTCTGCCATTGTTGCTTCGGACAGTATTAAATTAAAACCAGTACCCGACCATTTTGCTGCAACAACAGTAACAACAAGTTGGTCTGTTAGAGTTTGGAAAGTCGTGTTGGTACCACTTGGGTTCTCCGGTGCGCTTGCATTTCCAAACGCGGTATTTTCATTGTTGCCCATCAGTTGTTTACTAAACAAATTAGGTTGAATCACTATTTGATACGCTCCTACCTCAGCAGGGTCGGGAAAGTTCCAAGCGGTGTTATAGTTAGTTCCGCTCGCTAACTTAAGTGTATGTCCCCCCGAAGCGTTACAACTAGCAGTTTCGTCTAATATTCCATATCCGTCGAATCTCAACTTTGTTTCAGTAAGAAGAGTAAAACCATCGCCGTGAATATCGCTTGGTGGGTTAGGTGCTGTAACACCCGAAAACCAAGCAAGACTGTTTGGTGTTATCAAAGATTGAGGGTCGGGCGCTCCTTCGCAAGCGCGATGTTTTGTATACAATTTTTGATACAATGGGTGAGCAAGATGACCGGGTAGCATAGCCATTGTAGGCATAACATAGTGATGACCCATACGCGGTAACGGCATAGGTGTGAGTTTATTAGCCGCCCGTACAACAGTAGCAGGGCTAGTTCCGGCTGAAACAGACCAATTAGTGAGAGGTTTATCCGGGCTGTTACCACTTACTTCTGCATGGTCGCGCAATCGTCGTGCAGCAAAGTGTCTAGTAGAACCCGCAGGAACATAGAACGATGGCTTAATGCTGTTTCCGGCGGAAGCGATAAAGTCGGGCGCGTACTCTACATTAACAAATCGTTGACCTAAAGGAGAATTTGTTGCTACATCTTTGAAAGATGCGATAGTGCCGTTAATTGAAAGGAAGTATCGACCATCTCTTGTAGCGTCTTGTTTCCAAATATCTGCATTAATCGTTTCATTAACAGTAATGTAATGGACTCCCGAATCATCTACCCCTTTCGCTTTAAATGTCAAAGGGTTATGCGTCATCGTGTTGCTAATAATTCGCAACGGCTCGCGTTCGGTGTAAGTATAACCCATCTTGGTTACATGAAAATACAACGCGCGGTCGTGTGGTTCGTACGATGTTTCCAATATATTAGTTGAACTTAGACTGTTTTTACTATCGGGGAATTTGTTAGGGTTTTGATTAATATGCTCGTAACCTTCTTGCTCCCAATAAGGCGCGGTCTTAGGTCTGTCAGCATTAGATGTGAAAGAGTTAGTCACCCCCGACACCGGTTGAGAAGGGTGTTGTAATCCACCGCTGCCTATTGTTTCATGCTGATAGGCTTGCAGTCTATCAAATCCTGCGCGTACAAGTATGTTACCCGGTATGTCATCATGGTTAGGTATACTTATCTTCATATTAGGCGTGTCACCGGAGTTAGCAAGCGCAGGTGACAAACCACCTTCACCATCACCTCTTTCTTGCACTAACTCATAGTCGCGTATAATTACACCAAGCGGAGAACCCCCCGTTAATTTGTGTTCTTGACCGGTATCATCTGTTACTGTTATTTCATCAAACTGTTTTTCTTCATTTGGTATCATCAAAGCATCTTGTATTGTAATATTATATTGTTCAGCAAGAGCAGGATGCGCTAACTCTTGTGCTTGTATGACCGGGTACATAGCATGATTAGTTGTTTCAAATGAGAATCGAACATTGCCGTATATAGTTTCACCAAACTTGACATATTGACCACCAACTTTGTGAATTTGCCAAGGTATAGAACCAAGACCACGCGCGTTTTGAGCAGGTAGAGTTAAATTACCTCCACCCATTCTTTTCCAAACAGCGTGTTCAACAAAGAAATTTCTAACAGCAGAACCTTTAGTTCTGTAATAATCGTATATTTTATTTCTATGGTCTACATAAGTATCACTACCATAAGTGTCTGCTCCAAAAGAAGGTTCGTGGTCAAAAAGTGTTGACCATGGACCTGCTGTCGGGTGTCGATTTTGTTGTGAAAGTGTGTCGTAAAACAAATCTCCTGTCGGGTATAAACAAGATTCTGCTTGCGCTAATGTTGATGAAGCGGATGATGTCCATAACGACGCGGTTTCAATTTCACTTGCACTTGCTCCTACATCAAGGGTATCGGGCCTTGTCATAGTAGGGTCGGTCATGGCTTCTACATGTGGACCTGCGTTTGATTCAGCATTGTAACGGTCATTGTTGAATCGTTCATTGTGATAGGCTGTGACTGTTCCTCCTTGTGTGCTTGAAGACCATTTTAATTGTAACATATCGCCGCATGTTTGTTGACCGTTGCGTGATGCTTTTGCTACGATAGGTAAGTCACCTTCGTAAGATACTACAATAAAATGCCTTTGATGCATACCTGTCGCATCGTGTTGCGAGTTTACAGGAACCCAAACATGCTCACCATTTTCTTCAACCCCACTTCCTGTGGCGGGTCTAACAATCCATTTAGTAGAACCTGCTTGATGACAAGATGTAGCCGCACCGTATGGAGTGAAACCTAACATCGGATGCCAAGGCCCTAATCCAGTAGCAACGCGCGTGTTACCGTTATCATTGACTGATAGGCTGTTTAGCATAGAATAACGCTCGCCATGCCATCCGACAGCACCTACTGCGCGAGTTCTATCTATTGCATCAACAACCCCGCTAAAGTGTACTTGAGTTGAAGCGTAATGGTCGAATGGGCTTTTTGACATATCACCTATTAGTGTGTCAGTTGGTGTGCTAGGTTGAGTAGCGGCGGAGGTTACTCTTGAAGCGTCACCGTCGAGAGCGTTTTGTAATCCGTTATCCCATCTTAAATTACCTGCTTTCGACCATACATATATTTTCAAATTAGATTCGGACATTGAAGTTACATCCCCCGTCCCTGCTAGTGTTGGGTCTTCCATGCGTTCAAAACCGGAACGATGATTTTTTCCTAAATGAAACGCGTTATTTATTATGTCTACATTAGAGTAATGACCATAATATGCTTTGGTGCCGTTAGACACTCTCAACCAACCGTTTTCCGGTAATGTAAGTGGTAGTTGATTCGATGTTCTAATTAACGCACCGCTTTCACCATCTAAAGGAATGTAACCACTTAGTGCGCCAATTTCTATCCAACCGTACCTATCTTGCCTTTGAGCATCTTGGAACGAAGGTAAGAATGTACCACCAAGAGCCTTTAGATTAGCGCGCCCCGGCCATGTGTTAATTGCTGATGCAACAACGGCTCCTAATTCTTCACTGTTTTGACAGCGAGTAGCATCAATTAAAAATACATCATCGGGAACTGCCGCGTTTAAATCATGGTCATAGTCTGTTAAAACTTGTGAACCTACTCTAAACATAGTAGCGTTCAAACCAATCCTATCAATAAATTGCACAGCCGCGTTTGCTGAGTTTACTAATGTTGCACTTACAGGGTGTGGTGGGTTTTTTCTAATGCTGTTGTCAAACCATGAACCGCCTGCTGTGTAGCCACCTTCTAATTGGAATATTAATTTGCTTAAGTCCCAATTAGTAATTGACCCTGCGTATCTTTCAACAGATGTGTAATTAGAAAATGGGTGACTGTAAAAATGGGTAGTAACGACACCACCCGCTCCTGCGGTTGTAGGTTGATATGCGTGGCTAGAAACATACCTTGCTTGTTGAGGTAGTGAGTTGTTAAAGTTGGTATTAGGAGAACCATAAGAAGGTTCCCAATGTCTAAACCCTCTATATGGGTGAAGATTTTTCTTACCGTACTCGTCTGTCATAGGTAAAAACTGATTTGCCCCTCCGTCTAAAGCGGTGTTGCTTAATTCATTAGGGAATAAATGCCCTGCTTCTGTTCCCATATTGTATGTAGTAGCCATAGTACCATTAACAGAACAATACTTTTTCATAGCCACAGTCCATTTAGCAGAAGGTTCAACTGATGCATCTATCGCTCCATTTTCACCACTCCAATGTTTAGGAACTGCTTGACCCGGACCGAATATCATATACGCTACGCTGTTGTTTGCGTCAGTATATCTTGCGTAAGGATGAGCAAAGCGAAGAACGACTGGTACAGGTTTTGCTATTTTGACATTAGTATATGTCGTGTTAGGTATAGTGTGCGTATTTGTGTTACCGTCTATGTCTGTATTTAGTAAAGCGTCTATATTGGCAAACGGTGGGCTAGGTTGACCCCTGTGTTGATTTGAAAGAATAGTTCCGGGAAACATAGCGTAGAGCGCAGTTGTGTCAAGAAGCGCGTATGCACCCATCTTTTCACCAATGTCCTGCATACCCGCGCTACCTGTTGGCCCCTTAGCGTATGGGTGCTTGTTATGCGTAGAATAATCAACGCGAGAACCGTCGTTAATATCCATTACTACTCCACTAAATCCTCCACCAAAATACAACGGAACTCTATTATCTATGCTGTCTTGCGCGCCTCTAAAGTATAATACCGGATTGCCTTTTCTATTACCTCTTAATCTAACACCTTGCACTTCGTTTACAAACATTAGATACGATACATCAATGCCGGATTGTATTTTAGTTTCTATTTGACCAACTGAATCTGTATGATGAAATGCTAACAATTGTTGATTTTCATCTATTTCATTATCTAATCCTAAATTGTGAGGTATAGGACTTAAAGCCGCTGCTAAAATTGATGTACTTTCGTCTATGTCTATCTTTTTGTACGGTGACCAAGAACCGTCTATCGCCCCTCCAAATTCGTTTGAAGGAAGTCCGCCCACTAACGGCGGTACATTCAAGTTAGTTCCACCGCTTATGTTCTGCAATTGCCAAGCGTATTGTCTTCCTGTGACATTGTACGCATTGTGAGAATGCGTTTGTATTTGATAAGTCGTATACTTAGTCCCTGCCGGTAAAGCATGATTGGCTGTTCCCGAAAATATTCTCAGCGGATGTGTATCAATAGCAGGTGTTATATGGTCACCTTCATATCTAGTAAAGTAAGCACCCCTCAAATGCTTTTTCCAATCACTAACATCTACCGCATTGTTAGTTTGGTCAATAAGTAAAGGTGTGGCAGTATTGGCGTTACTACCTCTATATCGCGTTGTTATGTTTAACAATGTGATAGGTATGTAACCTGCGTCGTACATCATAGTCGTTATGTCTTGATTGGCACCTGCCGGGTCTACATCTACACCTCCGTAGTTATTTGCACCCACAGCAGGCGCGTCCATAGTAGAACTCAATAAACCATAATCGGGAGATAGTTTAACGGTAAACAAGTTTTTCAAAGGTATTATACTTTTTTCATTATTTATTTTAGTAATTCTAATTGCTGTCTTAGCATTGTCGCTCATAATTTCACCGTATGTTCTACCATCCGGTGCGCGCAAATGACTGCAATCAAAGAATTGGTCAGCCTCATTAGGGTCAACTTCAAACGCAAAAGCAGTAGCCGCGGCTATTAATTCGTCTGTTACTATCGTAGTTTGATTTAAATGAGGGCTAATTATTACAGGAGTTTTATTATCAGTAACAGATTGTGGCCCTCTTAAAGCGGCTGAACCTATGTAATCAGCAGGAGTTCCTGCTTCTAAACCTTGCAGGCCATAAAATACATGCGCTCCTGCACCGCGAGCATGTTTACTTCTACTTGAATAATAAAACACTCTACCAGTTTCACCGTATTGTGATGCAGAAGAAGGAATTGCTAACCATATCAACCCGCTATCGGGAAACCCCATCCATCCTAAAACATCATCTACATTAGGAACATGATGCCATACACCTTTGTCATAGTAACCACAGCCGCTTACGCCTCCTTCTATTTTTAATTGATTGGCTACTAATGTATCATCAAGGGTTACTGCATAACCCGCGTTAGGTATATTCACACCTTTCCATTCATTACCTCTCCATGTTTTTGTCGCTGTTGGTGTGTAAAAGAACGGAGTACCGCTGTTGCCTTTACCCCACATATTTGCTCCTATGGTAAACCCGCCTTGACCAATATCACGGTCGTCAAAATAAATTATTGTTTCTTCTTCTATCGTAGACGGCATTACTGAATTTTTATGTGAAAAACTCTCACCTTCTTTTCTGTAAATGTATCTTAAAATGTGTGAATTGCCAAGATGGTCTACCATTTTCAATCCATACAACGGGTTGTTACCCATTGCTGTATCATTGACTTGAGCGTTAGGTATGTAACTAGAATAGTTTTTGTAGTTAGCGTCGTTTAAATCTACATGCTTTCCGTAAATTTTAGTAAACCGCGCATCGCCATTTCCTTCTTCACCAAAGCCCCATTTACCTGCATCCGGTGCAAAACCGGGTACTCCTGCTGCTACTATACCACCAAAGTTTAGTCTAGCCTTAGCGCGAGAGCCTACTGATAATCCTTCTCTTACGCTAAATTTTTGACCGGAATTTTCAAAACTTTCCATAGCGCCTGTGTTACTACTTCTACCGGTAACTGTTTCCGTATTAGCAGTTTCACCTGTGCTACCTGTATTGTAATTAGCGTCATAACCAAGATGTAAATTAGTAACAAAATCATCCGCGGTTTCATCTAAAGACATATATTCTTTTAAAGTGGTAATAGGCGCAAACGGTTTACCGTTTTTATCTATTGGCATAGGAGCAGGGTGCATATTCTCTCCTGCCATTTCGGGGGGAGAACAATAAAAATTTCTAAATCTACCACCATGACCAATAAGATATTGCGGTTTGTATTCTGCTTGACCTTTACTATTATCTAACCAAACGCAAAAGTTTCTACCTGTCGCGCCGGGAACTGTGCTGTGTATAACTATTGACATACCTTCAACGCCGTTACTATCAGTCACTACTCTACCTATATGAGCGCGTAAATATCCCATGTGACTACCGCGATTAAAAGATGTAAAAGCATCATCACTCCAAAACGGCGCAGGGTCGTGTGTAGAACCTGTTACTGAAAAGTCAGCATGGTGGTGAGAAGCAGTAGCGTCAGTTGGCTCTTCGGTATCTTCTGCTGTAACGGATAACGACCTTCTGTTGACATCGAATCTTTCACCTTCGCCCGGATATTGGTCGGATGGTCTTCGTTGACTACTTCTTCCGTTTGGCGCACCTGCTTGATTAATTAATCTAACAACTTCATTAGCAGCGGCTTCTATTTCTGTATTACCTATATTTATTCCAACTGAACCAAAATCAACACTTAGCCGTCTAACAAACTCCATATTGTTCCAATGAGGTAAATGCTGTAATCTATCTTCATAATGATTTGTCAAATCGTGAGGAGTGTTTAGTTTACCTTTCAAACAAAGGAAGGCTGAGATAGTCCGAGTGCCTTCCGGTGTGTCAAAAAATGTTGTACCAAACTGATACGCGTCTGTTGTTCCGTCTAATATTTTAGAAGATTCACTATAATTGACAGTTTCAGCATGTCTTAGTTGAGCCGCGGTTAATGACACAGTAGACTGTGATACTCTACCTTGGCCGTATCTAGCAGTTTCTTCTCCGAATTTTACTATGTGTTGGTTCTTTCTACCTCTTCTTGAAAACCTAGTAGAAGCGGCTCCCGATGTAGTTAGATAAGCCTCATCCATCAAAAACCACATACCATGAGCGTATGCTGATTCTACAAATCGAGATTTAGCAAGACCGTCTAAAGCAGTCCATGATATACCGGAATGGCTTTGCACAATAGTTGTTCTAGTCTTTTCTACACTTTCTTTTCTTTGACTTCTAAAACCCGCGGCTACATCTAACCCATCAATAGTTGGAGTTGCAGAACTTGTTTGAACCTGCATGTGAAGGTCATGGAATGAGATAAATTCACGGTCATGCGCTACATCATAAAGCAATACACGCGCATGTGTTTCGGTGCTAAGGTAAGGGTCTAGGTATGCTATGACAGGTGGCGCACTGTAATTAGCATCTGCCGGGTCTGTTTCATGACCAAGTTCAATCCAATTCAACTCAATAGTTTTGTTTACATGTTGAACAAAGTTACGAGCGGTTTCAAGACAACTGTTACCAATAAGAAAGTTTTCGAGAGGTATAGAACTTTTTGCATCAGTACCTAACGCAGTCTTACCGCCGTTAAATTCGCGCCATACTTCATGTTCGTCTAAGACACCTCTTGATTTGCAGAACAGTCCTTCTATTGCGTGAGGGTTAGTGTAGTGCATATTCATCCAAACCGTGTCGCCATAGCGCAAACCACCCGGACAGAAAGGGTTGTTCCATGTACCGTTTATTGTCCCGTCTTGTATTTTTTGAGGGAATGTAGTAGCACTTGTAGCGTAGATTCCTATGATAGTAAATATATTGTCATTACCTATTGGAACAGTTGCGGAAGCAGTTGGGTCTAAAACAGGGTGAGGGATTATATCAACAACTCTACCGACATTAGTTACATTCCCAAGAGTAGGATTAGTAACGATTCCTGTTGCTGAATTGTATGTTATTTGATATATCCTACCTGTGTCTTCTAATTTTGCGGCAAAGGCGTAACCGGTTGGTAAACGACCTTTTGGTAATTCTCCGTAAACATTTTCAAAAACATACAAATTAGGGTTGGCTTGAAGCGCAGTTCTTTTTATCATTACTTTTATTTTACATGCTTTAGATACAATTCTAGGTAGATGAGGGTTTGACATAGGACCGGCTTTAAACTCTACTGCGCTTGCGTATTGTCTTAAACCGTAATCAAGGTTACCGCCTTGAGTCATTACACTACCGCGGTCGTAGTAAAATGGGCGGCGGTATTCTTGCGCTGAGGAATTAAATTCTAGGTCGCCTGTTAAAGCAAAGTTGGTTCCGTCCGGCACTTGACCGACAGTTAATTGACTACCTAGTTGTAAAGAAGTAAAGAAATTTTCACTGTGGTGAGTTCCGCCACCTGTTGCTAAAGCAATGCCTGTGGTGGCAGTTCCGCCTGTCCAAACATAATTACACCACTCACCGTTACCAAGAATAAACCTTCTTTTTCTTTTTACATTTGTTCCGCGCGTTTGACCTAAAACATCGGATGAGTAAGGTATTCTTAGATGTCCGTCGTCTTGTAAGAATAAAGTAGTGACTCCTGCACCTGCTTTAGATATTTTACCTGCTACAACCTTTACTGGCTCATTCTTACCAAAAGCGTATTGATAATAACCAAACGCTTCATAGTCGTTGGCGTTGCTATTCACTTCCCTTCTACCAACAGGTGATGGATTCCAAGCATGGGCTGTCATGGTCGGGTCTAAATGCAACTTCATACTGTTATCGGGTCCGGGTATTACTCCTTCTTCGATATTTTCAAAAAATTGATTTGGGAATAATGGTATTTCAACAAGCGCGCGTGTGCTTGCATATTGAGTACCTAGTTGATAATCATGATTAACTGAACCTATTGATTGAAACAGTCTGTCATTTACTGTGGTTCCGTCGTGGCATATACTTGCTGATGAGAATAAAGGGTCTAAGGTAATCTTTTGACCTTCAACTAAAAACGAACCTGTCACCCAATTAGCAAAACTGTCCACCTCATCATTGTTACCTAAGATATAAGTTCCGTTGCCAATAGCAGAAGTTGGGAAAACAAATGATGTTCCGGTTCTTGAAGTGTAAGCAGCGTTAGCACCGTTCGGTAGATATATTCTACCTGTTTCGGGGAAACACCATGTACCCCATGACGCAGTTTGTAACGAATTATTGTTTAAAGGTTGAACAACTATTGTTCTTGTTGCGGTGGTTTGACTGACAATCTCTACTTGACAATCATGTCTAGTGTTCCAACCTATTCGCGACAAAGATGCGGGGTCCCAAGTTGGCTTAGTGTTAATCGCTCCTTGCCCCGGCCCGCCAAGAGTGACCGATACAACTGGTGCGCCGGGTTGTATTTCTTTGACAATGTGTGAATCACGGCTACCATCACCGGAATATGATACAGTTTGGTCTGCTACATCACCCATTATGCCTCTACATTCCATGTGCAAAAATCTACCTGCGGGTGTATCTTCTACTTGAAAAGATGAAATGCGAGCGGTTGATTGAACAAACTCTATGCTGAAATGTGTTGGGTCTTTTGAGTTGGAAGTGCTTGTAGTCACTCTTGACAGTTGCATTGTTCTTTCGCGCTTAGAAGGTTGAACAATAATTATGTAATCGTTACCATCTATGTCGTTGTCTATAATGTCAAATAGTTCAAAAGCACCACCTTTTTGTGACGCGAATTGCTTAACCTCTTGATAATGAGTTGGAACTGTTTCAGTCGGAGGGTTGCTAGATTCGCGCTGTCTTGGTTGTAAGTGTAGCAAATGATATGCTGATTCGTGTTTTGCTGTCCCTACACCTAATGGTGGTTGTTGGGGGCTATCACCGGCAAATTGAGGTGTGTAGTTCGCAGGTATTTTAGACTCGTCTAGGTCTACTTCATAATCTATACCGCCAGTGTTATCACCAACTAGGTGATGAGGTTTCAAAGCAACGCTTGCTTCTTTGACAGCACTCTTAGGTAATCTTATCACCCCGCCTGCTGAATGTATCTTAGCACCTGCGCTCACAGCGGCGGCAATATGGTTAGTGACTCTATCGCTGTCAATAAGAGAACCGCCGTCGGGAACTGTCTTGGTAACTAATAGACAAGGGTTAGCCACGCCCATCTTAGAACCTGTAAGGTCTATCGCGTTGTAATGTATCTCTACATAAGGTATAGTTAAATCCGGCACTTGTAGTATAGCAACACGCGATTCTACTTCCGGCGTTAGGTGTTGTTTGTATTTACCATCAGTCGTAGATGTGACATTGATGCCACCGCCCTTGAGTAAAAACGGTTTAATGTCATCTACTGCTATTGCTATGATACCATCTTTATTTGGTTCAACACTTGACAAACCGTTTTTTACAACCGCAGTTGTAGTTGATGATGTTTCTACGCGATTTATTTTTTCGTTTAGCATTGTATGCATTACAGACACTTTACTATTGATTGGTAATTGGTCTTTAACCCCAACATCAGCACCACCAAAAGACACCAATACATCGTCGCTTACACCGTCTATGGTTCTGTTAACCTCTTGCTTGTATACTTTAGGTAAGAATCTCAAGTAAGGATGACCTTCTCTATGACTAAATACATGTCTGCCGCTGTGTCCTGTTTTGAATTTGTCATCTATTGCCCAAGCGGTAGGCGCGAAGTTGTTTGTGTTTACTGCAATGTTGCGGGAATAGAAAAAGCCGTGAAAGTCATTGCCGCTTTCGTCAATAATCATCGCGCCTGTTCTGTCAATGGCTTGGCTACCTGCTCCTACGCGTTGATACGGCTTACCTGTTTGACTGTCGATTAGTAAGTCCGACCTAATTAGAACCATGGTAGAATCATTAGCAAGGTTGTTAACAGCGTGAAATGCTGTCCTAGGATGTAAAACACCTCTCGCACCTTTAGTGCTGTCAACATTAAAATCAAGATGTATACTGTTAACCGTGATAGTCCCCGCTGATAAATTAATAGATTTGAGTCTAACTCTTTCGGGGGGAGTGTTGTTTTTTAAACCGGTTACTGTGTCGCTAACTGTTGGATTTATTAGCAAATTAAAAGGCGTGTGTGCAATTGCCTCTACTGTATTGTTGGCTTTATTCAGCACTTGGTAGTCACCTAAACTAAGTAAATCGAATGAGGAAGGAGAATCGTTCTTCCCGCTTACTAACTCATAGAGAGTTTGACATTGCGCGGTGTCTAATGTTATAGTGGTGCTTCCTGCTGTAACATTGCTTTTTATGTAAAATACTTCTTTATCTACCTCAACAGGTTCTTCAAAACGCCAAAGACCTATTGAAGACGCTGAGGCTTTGATTGGCACAGCAATGTCATCTACACTGGTAACAGACCGCTTCCATTGAACTGCTTCTATATACCCTCTATACTCACCACCTTCACCGCCTATAAACAAGTCTTGGTCGTTGACTACACAAGAGTATCTCTTGTCTACTTTTTCAGCCGCCATCAACTCGCCATTAACATACAGTTTTACTCGGTCACCCATGAACTGACCTATTATGTGATACAATTCTCTTTGACCGGTGTTGTTCGCGTAACTATTGCTGATGAAGGACGCGGCGTTAGTTGGGTAATTTACTGCTGTGCGCGCTAATATGCTAAGCCCGTTGGGTAATTGAACAGAAAAAGAAGCAGGCGCAGGTTGATTGACAGACCCCATTCTCAAAGAAAACAGACCTTTCTTTGAAGCAATAACACCACCACAATCCGGTGACACCCAAGCCTCAACAGAAAATGCGGACAAGGCTTGGTTGATGGTTTTTGCTCTTCTATACCCATCACTATCTTGTAGGACTGTGGCCGACCCTCTAGCAACATTACCGGAAGAATCTATTATCTTTTGACCAGTCTGTGTAAAATCTCCTTGAGGGCAAACTACGCTATCGCTAACGCCGTTAAAGTATATCGCGTGACTAGACTTACCAATAACAGACATATCATGTCCCACCAATCATATCTATCGGCATAAATGTCAAACTACCTTCGTATACATTTTCACCCGCTATGTAGTTAAAAGACATCGCTACCACCGTTCCCGATATGCCCGTTGTCTTATCCTTGGGGTCAAACACTACATTGACCGGTCGCGTATT
>UEXM01000321.1_pt1 | contig 53769 bp, 36 predicted proteins | sample 1796661 | NCBI WGS metagenome assembly UEXM01 (sample SAMEA4772469, study PRJEB27181) | metagenome | reverse complement strand
ATATCAAGCTTGCCTTTTGTCATTCCATATCCCTTGAATACCTCTATTCTTCTTAAATTTTTGTAATTAAAGAATATAAATCCTGCATATTCTGGGTTTCTAAAAACATCAGAGCTTATATCGTATAAATTCCCCATGCCTTCAAATGCGCTATTGTTATATACCTTATCAGACCCCAGAAAAGATAGAAATAAAGATTTTATTTGGTTGGGTGCCCCAATTAAGCCTGTGGGATTATAGTTTGCTCTGTCCTTAATTTTATTAGCTCCGTTTTCGTCATTCAAGAAATAATATTTTGATGAATTATTTTCATTCAAAAAATCAGAATTTGATATAAAATTACTCAACATCAATACCCTCTTGTAATCGTCGACCATGTTAGATGATATCACACTATCACCTTCTCGTTCAACGAATAGCAACTCTCCATCATCAATTAACTCTTTCTTTGCCCCTTCCTTGAATACGCTATGGGAATTTGCACGATCTTTTCCTCTTCTTAGGTCTCTAGAATTTCCAACAGATGCTTGATTTAATGTTTGTATCAATTTATATCCAGAATTATCTACATCTTGCCTAGCGCTCATGTTAATAAGCGTATCTTTTGCGTAGTTATATGTCAAAACACGAGACAACACCTCGTTCATTTTTTTAAATTCTGGTGTTTTAATTCTTTTATTAACATTCGAAAAAATAATATTCTTGTCACTCTCTAATAAATATATGTTTGAGGTGCTCAAAAAAGAATATTTAGTATTTTCTATATTTTCGCCGGGGTTATATTCATTGTTGTCTTTATCAACTATTGACACATCTGCGTTAAGTGCTTTAAAGTATTTTTGTGTTTCTAGTTTAAACCTTTCTTTAATTATAGAATCAGAAAACAATGTCAAACCATTAAGGTTGTTTTCTTTATCGGAAGATGAGCTAAACAGGTATTCATAACCAATTTGGGAATTTGTATTTGAATTATAGGTTTCTTTAAAAGTGTGAGAAATTTTTTGATTCTTCCTCTCATTAGACGATTGTATGCCTTTGTTGTTAGCCAAGACTTCTTCAAATCCTCCTCCTCTATATTTCTTATATCTTGAATTTTTTAGAATCACTCCTTCGATTTTTTCTTGAAAAATATAAGCTAATTGTAAAAATTTGCTAATTCCTTCTGGGGATCCTGAATTTGGGCTAGACATATTTGTTAGATACATCAGGGCATCCTCTTGGGACATATACTGCTGACCAAAACCTGCGGTGCCAGAAAGAGAATAAAGCATGTTGATGAACGTATTTACAGCGTAGAAAATGAAATTTTCATTAATATTTTGGTCAGTGCCGCCATATTTTTTATTATAAAAATTTATAAAACTCATATTAAATTGATTTGTAATACTATCATATGCATCGGGCTGAGAAATGCTGTCCCTGTGGTATTGTTCGAGACCAGATGTTCCGTATGGACTTGTGCCATATATTAGCTGCTTTAACTTGTTAAGCATTGTTTTCATCATTGGGAGCACAGGATCTTCAAACTCCAATTCCAGCACATATTCATACGTCCCTGATTTTTTCTTTGAAACATCAAAATCTGATCCGCTGAAATGTCTTACAGGAGCGTTCCCAGACGTAACCACAATTGATAGTTCCTCCAAAGATCCCAATGGGCGAGGTTGAACCCCCAATAACTCTCCGCTTTGGTCTTGAATTGTATTCGTAGTATAAATGATTGGCTTTAAATAGCCAGAACTTTTATTAGAATCGGCTGTTTCTAATATTACTATGCTCTCTTCTCCCTCAACAAAGGGGGCTTTTTTGAAAAGAAGGCTAGTGTCCTGATTGGTCTTAATTGTTCTTCTGCTAATCTTCAGATTTCTTATTTTTGTGTTTTTTATTAAAGTATTGTACAAATTATGATCTGATGATTTAACATTCGAAAGAAACATGGGAAAATCTGTTGCACTCCTAATCATACCTTCAACGTCTATAGAGAACATGAATCTAGCATTATTGAACGTGTCTCTAGTAATCATAAATTCAGAAATAAAATCATGATTTTTCTTATTTATCATAGATAAGCTACGGTCTTTTCTAGCCTCAGAGATTATTTTTTCATCTTCTATGATGCTGCTTTCCTCATCAAATAAGTTAATATCTAAACCACAAATTTTATCATATACTCTGTGGTCTTTTACTTTAATATTATCAACCTCAATCATCAATAAGTTATTTTTAGGATTTCCACCGTGAGAAGAATACTTCATATATGAGCCATCATCCATCTGGTGCTTGGGACCGATCCAAAATTCATTCATGCTTGTGCTTTTAAAAGCAAACGATTTTTTATTCGTTCTGCCGCCCTTTAATACAATTTCCGATGAAACGTTTCCAAAGGAAGACATAGACAAGATTCTTCTATCATTTCTACCAAACTCAGACGACCCGTCATAGTCATATTGCATTTCATTTCTATCCAAGAAAGGTATTGCAAAGTAGGATAGGAATGTGACATCCGGGGTGTCTTGGTGTGTATTTAAGGTGAAACTCTGATCGAGTGAAATATTACTAAGAGAAGATCCACTTTTTCCACTGGTGGTGCTTTTTTTGGAAAGATTACTTTTTATGTTTGAAGCAGAAATTATTCTATATGAAAAATGCTTACCTTCAACATCTCTCATGGAGCCTGTATCAATGTAGGAGGACATAAAATTCGAAATATCAGAAGTCAACCTGTCATGCAACGTCTCGCTAGTACACTGTATTAACAAAACTTTTAAATGCTTTGTTAGTCCCGTATTTAATGCTGCATTCAAACCTTTAGCTTTGAAATGCATGCTTAAATTTACCTTTAGGGACCCAGATTTAACAGGCTTGCCACTTGCAGATTGATTGGTGGGACTTGCAGACCCCCTTGTTGAATTTGATCCTGCGGAAGTGTGCGGATTTTCATTTTTTGAGCGAGATGACATGGCTCCTGCCGACAAATCAATATTGGTGATATAAATATTTGGCAATACACCGCCACTCAAATCTCGTTCTGATACATTGTAAGCCATACCTTATTAATCCTCGCAAACATCAAAATCATTAGTTGGCAACGGAACGGAAATTTTACCTGCTTCTGGTGCAGACTTTATCTCGTCATCAACTGTTAATTTAAAGAAATACTCAACAAACTTGTTTCCTGCCTCTAAAGAGTTGTTTGTTTTGTCGTATAGATAATCTGAATAAAGATCGTTCATATATTCTCCAGAGAATCTTAGTGGATGCAATACCTCGTCTGATGTGTCTGGGTTTTCTACCTCGTATACCTCTATTACAAAATTTTCCTTGTCTTCTAAAGAATTTAATTCTTTTAAATTTATATAGATGTAGTCTTCTTCTACCTTTATGTAAGTTCCGTCTTCTGATACTTTTGTATAATTATAATTTGCCGGTTCATTAGAATCCTTGATGGAAACAACCTCTTTAATACTAAAATCTGCCTTGTCAGTTGCCGTCCCAACTGTAGTCTCGAATGTTACCTCTACTTCTATTTGGGGAATTCTAAATACTCCAAATTTATGATCATCGTAATATATAGAATCTTTAATTTTGCTCTTTCCAAAAACTAATTCAAAAGCAGGATAATATTGTGAATTATAATCCGAAGTTCCCAATGGCAATTCTAGCCCCAATACATTTTGTTTTTCAGGGGGCACATATTTGTATGGTATATCTCCATAAGTTTGACTCAAAAACTCGTTGGAAGACTCCGGTGTTAATAAGTTGACATTAACATCTTGTGTTTCAAAGACAGTCTCAACAATAGTTTCCTTTATTGGGGGGGCTCCAGCCTCTTGATCCAATATAGAGTTGGGTATGTTTATCTCTATTTGCACAGGGACTTCCATTTGGATTGAGCTTTTATCTACCGTATCAAGACTATGGATAGCTTTTATTCTTGGCGTTTCCTTTAGTCTATCTTCTGTATCTTTTTGGTTTTCTGATGGACCGGGAGTATTCCCCGGAGCGGGTGGATCTCCCCGATATTGGCTGTCATAATCTATATCGCTATCAAAAAAAGCATAATAGGATGGATTCAATTTTCCAATTGACAAAAGATACTTGCCATACTGAGTTAATTGTACATCTAATACTTCTTCTTTTCTATCAAAAAATTCCATAACACCTATAAATAGCCTTAATTGTTAAATTTCTATTCTTTTGGAGGCTCAAAAACAACCTCTGATTCAATTTGCGCCAACTCAACAAGAGAAAAGAAATCATACGGCCAGTTGTAACTGTATGTTAATTCCGCTTCTGGATTTGATCCGATGCCTTGCAGTTCCTTGAGGGCAGTAAAGGTGAATCCTTTTGCAACCTCAGACTGTTGTGTGACATTGAAGTAATTATTTCTTGCCTTCTGCTTTACCTTAAAAACCATCCACCTAATATTATCAGGCAATTGCCCTTTTTTATACCGACCAAAGAACTCATAATTAACCCCTATCTCGTGCTCAATGGCAGAGGTGCCCCTCTCCGCTGTCGTGGAGATTTTCGGCATTAAGTTCTGCCAAATATCTGCCAAATCCTGCTTATCAAGGGTGTGAGTAAAGTCAAATATATACATAACAAAAGGATCAACATTGGGGTTGTTTAGAAAATCCATTTGAGGGGGAAGGGAGAACTTTTTCATTTTTTCAATCATCTGTGTAATTGAAGTTTCTCCAATATCGTTTTCGATGCCAAAGTCGCCTGCCATTAGAGCTTTATTGCTTGTCTCATAATTCAATCTTTGTTTTTCAAACATAGCAGGATCTATGGTGTAGAAATTTCCTTTTTCATCAATTGGAACTGCAACAATAGCCTCTGAAATTGTTTTTTTACTTCTCATCTCTCCGATTCTTTCTTTGGATGCTTTAAACCCACATACATCAATAAGAGAGCCAGTTAGCTCACCAGACACAGTTCCACCAATATCATTTGTTACTTGTGGATAGCTTTCTTTCAATTGCAAGAAAAGACCCTCTGATCCAGATGGTACTACTCCATACCCCTTCCAAATGCCTCTTGTGTGATATTTTTCTTTTCCATCCCCTATTCCCGCACCGAGGGAGGCAGTGTCCATGTGCGCCATATTGACAGAGGGGCACTCAAATTTTGTTTCGATAATCCAAGCGTCGTTAGTACCTTGAACAACTGGAGTTGTTGCGCTTCTTGCCTTAAAGGTTCCATCGCGGTTTCTTTCTGTGCCATACTGGATTTCTTTAAGGGTGATCTGTCCAAAAAGATTAACAGAAGAACTCAACTGCATCTGGGAGATGCCAGCAGCAAAATTATTTCTATAGCTGTCCTCTTGCAAGGTTTTGGCTCTTTCGTTTTCATTCTGGTAGATTGTTTCTACTTTTGCATTTGATAAAACTTCCTCTAAAGTAAATTTGGATGATTCACCAGATGTCATGTCTCTTACTTTGTCAGGCTTAAAGCCAATTCTCGCTCTAGAGGTTCCATAGAAATATGGGGGTGTATGTGGAGCGTAAGTTGGGTCCTGCGCCCTAAATGCAGCATATGGTACGCTTCCGGTACCGGTGGACCCCCACGCAATACCACTAGATTTGTAGGACGGACCATAATGCATTCCTCTAGCTGAAATTCCTTTATTTAAGAATCCATCTCCGTTTGCATTCTTTAGAGCGTCTGATAAGAAACCACCATCAGCATATTTTGCCCCTCCATCATAATTGAACGTCCCTGATGGTGGTCCTTCGTAGGACACATAGTCATCTGTTTTATACAGTAATACGTCCATGTAGTACGTTGATCCAGACACCATAGACTTAAAATCTTTCTCGGGTTTCGAAATAAAACTAGTTAAAGTGCCTCGATCTAAGAAAAAATCAACTGTCTCTGCAAAGAAATTACTCGCAGCAATAGAATACTTGGGGTCACTTTGTCCCTGCCACTCGAAAAAGAATTGAGGCTGATCTCTCACCACCCCACCATACGGAGTATACGGGTTGTCGACTGTCTGTGCAGTATAATAACTATCAAAAAAAGCATTGCCAGCAACAGATCCCGTAAAGTTTGGATATACAAAGTACACGCTCGAAGATAAAGTGTTTATTGTCGAACTGGTTAGAGACGAAGACAATGGCAAATACTGATCTGGGTCTAGAATAGCTTCGAATGGGAAGTTGTAATTCGGAGTTGTCGTATACACATTTGACACGAATAAAGATGCCGAAGTCGGGACAGAAACAGTTAGACCATTAGCTTTATCTAAAATCGGAGCAGATGCTGTATGTACTGGGTATGAAACGGCAATGCCTGACTTAATTGTATTAAAGAAAATACCCGGAGCAAAAAATGGCTGGTAAAGTGCAGCGAGTCGCTCTTGTGCTCCGTCACGCGCATTGGAGCCAGTTATAAAAGGCGCATAAGAAGAAGAAAATAGTTGTCCTAATTGCATAGACCTCAAAACAGGATAAAATCCTTGATATGGTAACAATTTTTTTATGGCGCTAGCCTCTAATCTCAATGTAGATGCAAAAGCAGTGCTGTTTTTCTTGTGATCTTCCTGAATGATGGAAAAATGTTTCATAAAATCACTATGAGAATACACTTTAAAGAAGTCTGGCTGAAAAGAGCCAGTTTCTGCTGTGGCACTAGACGTGTTAGCCAGCGAAGCCCCTATTATGTCCAAAAATTTGTTATTATCAGCAAAGAATCCCTCTTTTAAATAATAATCTATGTGATCTGAGATTCTAAACTCAGGAATTACTGTGTAATCTTTTGCTATTCTTCTAATATCCTCTGCGTAATCTTCATAAGAATTGAACCATGGGGTTTTCCCGCTCAAAATATCGGCTCGATATGGAGCCATGAGGTGTAAAGAGGCGGAGGGAGAGTTGAAACGCGAGCCTGCAATAGCACCAGACATCATCATGCTTGGGTATTCATATTGAAACGACGCCGAAGGGCTGTAGTTCAAGCCATCATCTGAAGTGCCATTGCCCAAAAAGTTTGGAAGGGGCCCTGAGCCAGTTAGTGCTCCCTCTTGGCGCACCTTGCCCTGAATGTTAATTCCAAATAAGCCATAGATGTAACCAGCGTATGATAATTCTCCATTTTTATTTAAGTTCCCGATTCTTGAAGTTCTAGCTGGATTTAATCCCCCAAGAGGTGTTCCGGCGGCTGATGAAGGGGATAAGGGTGCCCAATAATATGGATCGTGCTTTCCGTCTTGTCCAGCAGAAGAAGATATTTGATATAAATCTAAAAATGGCTCCTCGGCGTCTAGTGGCCAAATACTCATGTCAGTTAATCCAAAGTAGGACGAGCCACTGGCGATAATCAACCCCTGTGCATTTCTCGCTTCTGCATCACTTCTTAATCTATCATTGATATTGTCTTTCCAAAAAGCCAAAGAATCACCCAAGCGAAGATTAAAATCAGAAGATCCACTTGAAACCGTATAGTTTTCCCTGCTCCTTGTTTTTGCTAAACCTGTGTTTCTTTCGCGTGGATAAACCACCTCTCTGTAGGAGAGCTTTTCCAAGCCCTTAACTGGGTTAGATCCACTTGGAATGTTGTTTCCCAAGTACATATTTTTTAGAGAGTTATATACCAATTTTATATCATTTATATTCTTTTTGTAATTCAAAAGCAGATCTATTTTATTATTAGCAAAACCAGATAGGCAATTTGAATAAGAACTATCTATTTCTATTTTAGTTTGCTCATCTTTCTCTGTAATCGCAATCAAATCATGTTCAATTGGCTTATATTTGAAAGAAACCATCGGCTCAGTAAAGTTCTGCAAGGTCTGAGTTTTTAAATACTGCTGCTTAAGATCGCCGGGAGAAATCGTTATGTTCTCTGTTAAAATAGAAAACCTATTAATACGCTTCATGTATCTTACAATTGGATTATATGAATTTTGTATCTGCTTCCAAGAAGGGTAGCCGTATGGACCATTGCCTTTTAAAAGATTTATGTTTAGTCCCTCTACGGGTGCAGCGCTGCCCAAAGCACCGCCAACAATGGTTGCCCCAACAAAATCAGTATTTAAATTAAACGACAGTGTATTGTTGTCCATCTCGTTGGCGCTTAGATATGTAAAATTGTTTAAACCTATAAAATCTTGTGGCAAGAAAAGTGCCCCTGCGGAGGCGGCGGGGCGACCAAAAATGTACTTTCCATTTCCCAACAACGAAGTGTTGATGAATGCGCCAAAATCACTTGCAGTAACAAATGCTATATCGGTTGACGCAAAACTTCTGTTAGCATAATCTTTTTGAGAAAACCCTAAAGGAGTCGTTACAGCAGAAGCGCTAATCCAAGCGTATTGCCTATCGCTTTGAGGAATTTGATGCTGCACATAATAGTTGTCATAAATACTACTTGTTGCTGCTGTTCCAAATATATCTGTATATTTTATACGCCTTATAGCGTTTCTTTGTGTTTTGTGAAATGACGCCCGAAAAGATACCCCTCTTCCCCCAAAGAGTCTTGCTGGGGATGATCCAGCGCCGCCGCCAGCAATCATAGTTCCCGCAACATCTGTGAATATAGTGCCATTTCCTGCGGCTCCATCCTTGTTCGCAGTTATTGTTATGAAAAACTGACCGCCGTCATCAACTGCTGTGGCTGTAATTCCTGCGATACCACTTGTGTAATCGCCAGATCCTGCACCATACTTGTATACAGTCGTGGCAACACCATTATTTCCGTTGATTAGACCCACCATTCTGTTTCTCGTAGCCTCGGCAGAACTTCCTTCTCGAACTTGTGCCTCATTTGATGGGGGGGTGCCCAAGGCTGTTGAAAGGACTCTAATGGTTATAGTGGTATTTGATCCGCTAATCGCGGATGGTACGATTACTGTAAACCTATCATTATTAGCAACTCCAGTAATTTTTATTGCTTTAGTTAAGGAGGCGGCATCTCCGGGGTCATTTTCTAAACCACCAAAAGCAGTATGCCTTGTTAGCAGCGTCTGTAATGGTTGCCTAACTGATAAGTTTCTGTATGTCATTGCATTATAAGGAGAATATACCTCAGACTCATAATTTAAAAACGCCTGACCATTAACTTCAGGACCTCCGGGGGCAGAGAATCTACTAACAAATATATGTTCGTTTTTGCCCCTATCTGGCACCGTCCAGTCGTATGAGCCAGAAACAGATGGCGTTCCGGTAGATGCGGCAGATGCCGTAGAAATACCACCATTGTCGACAAAATACCTATTGTTTGTGTCTCTGTCTGCTATTTGAATTATCTGATAATCTTTTTCGTAATTACCGTTATATACTTTGGTTGAGCCGAGTTCATTAACTGGTGGTAAATACGGATTTTGCGTATTAGCGCTAGAAGTGGTGCTTTTTATATTTTTAATATTTAAAGGTCTCTTGGCAACCTCTTCTCTTAGCATTGTAGCTCTCGGAGCATTTACACCTCCGGGCAGATCATAAATATTGTAAAAGTCAAACCTAACACCATTGGGATTGGCTGTAATTGTTCTGTATGCATACCAAGCCTCTTGTCTTGTTGTGGACGCGACACCAAGATTTAAGCCAGCGTGTCTATAAGCGTAACCACCCACATTTTGTTGTGTAAATGGACCTTGTATAGGAATATCTTTATTATCTAAATAATAATCTTGCAGATGCTGAGTTGAAAGTTCATAGCCTATGTGCCACGGGGTGCTTCCTGTTACAAATGGATTGCTCGTTGATGAACTCTGGAAAGATATCGGGGCGTATTTTCTACCATCAACGCCGGTCTCAGTGGAGACTGAGGGTAACTCGACATTAAATTCTGGCTTGAACTTTCTGTTTGGATCAATTTTATCCAGAGTGTTTGTGTTAGGTTGTCTTGCAAAAGTAGAGGTGTTGAAAGATAGTCTAGTTCCAGAACCAGCAGGTGCCTCCCTAAACACAACATCTCTAAAGTTCCTGTCTTTTTTCGGTCTAGATCTGTTTTGGTCATTAAAGGAAATGGCATCTCCTCCAGAATCAACTGCAAAAGATAAAATACTGTCCGGGTTTGGTGAGGATATCGGCGTCTCTTCGGAGCTTAATATAATATTATAACCAGCTTGCTGTGTGCGAGACGTGGCTGCTTCAAAAGTTTTAGTGGCAGATGTATTTAAAGCTGTATTGCCTGAATTTTTTGACGTATCAGCGCTAAATTCTACTCTATTTCTCCACCACCACAAAGACTCAGCCTGATCAGGTGTGTCTCCAGCATTTTCTATGCTGGCGTGATTATTAGACCAGCTAGTTAGTTGCCTTGCCATGTGCGAAGGGACGCTAACATTTGAGCCTCGTATACTTAAGGTTTCTGGTGAAAGGCGGCTTGTCGCAATTGCATTGTATCCGCCTTCAGAGGTTTGTATTGAATTATATTGTATTTGGTTTAGATACTCATCAACAGACTTATCTTTTGGATAAACCCGCTCTATCGTTGGAAATTTATGCTTGTACTTTCCAGACCTTTCAAAAATATGACTTTCAATCATATTCCTCACTGAACTAAAATTAGAAGATACGGGGACGATTTGCTGTATCATCTGACTGATGCTGGTGTCTAACCACTTAAAATACTCTATATACTTATCAACATCGGGGACATTGCCTATTCTAGTGAAAAATATATTTCTTACTTTTTCTAAATCTTTGTATCTGTCTCGATATTTATTAACTGGTCGACCAATAAGGTCTTCCATAGCACTAGCTTCCTGAGAAGCTGCGATAAAGTTGATCATTTCCTCTGAAATGTTCTGGTACATGCTCTTCTCGACTGACATGGAAAAGCTAACTGGTCTTGTTCTCTTGGTAAAAAACTCATCGTCTCTGTTTAAAACTTTAATTGCGTTTAGGTTGTTTAAATTTTCTGGTACTTGTTGCCTATATGCATAAACATATTCCCTAGAAATTGACCCTGTTTGGTTGTTTCCAGCAGGGAAATACACACCTCTTCCCGTATGTTGCTTCTCTGCACCAGCGGATATATAACTTTTGTATATATTTTCGCCGGAACCAGAAGAGAAATCAGCTACAGAAAATTCTCCATTGTATTCCCCAGTGTCTGATCCGGTGAGCGTGTCAAAATCCCAGTTCATCCACAATGATTTTATTTTTGGTATATCAACCGGATATTGCCCACCCCTGTCTTGTAAAAGATGGGAGGTTTGCATTGGATTATAGACACCATAATTTTTTGGATCAAGAGCATGTGAGTAAAGTTCATGATCTTCCAGCTTTATCGCCCAATATCTACAAGATGAAACTTTAACATTAGTGGGGCACAGAAGGTCCCCGGTAAAGTTGGTTCTGTGAGCACCAACATATATTCTTTTATTGCTGTTATTGAACAAAATACCGTTTGTTCTTGATATAGAGGACGTTAGGTCAAAACTATCTTTAACAACGTCTCCCACCATGTTAAACCCTGTAAATTGCACTGTATATTCGGTATCTTCAGACCCCGATACATAGCCAACATTCGGGTACTTAGATGGGTATGCTCTAACAGAAAAATTCCATCGGTCACCATCATAAACTTGTTTAAATGTTTGAGAAGTCATCTCAGAAATCAAGCCATTATCTGTAGATAGTGGGTTTGACGATGTTAAAATAAATCTTACATTTCTGCTTTCGTTTTCTGCATTATTTGCTTTTTCTCTAACCGCATAAACTTGAAAGTTTGCATAATCTCTGCCTGCCCAAGTTGTATCTCCGGGGTCAGATGCTGCCTCGACAACTGCCGAGTGAATGCCAAACAATGACGCGGAAACATTATTAAAATCCCTCTCTCTGCCTCCCGGCTGAATTGGGTTGGGATAGTTTGGAAAAAGAACTTCCGTCTCTAGTGTGAATGAGTTCTCTGTGTCCCAACCATCTGCCGATGGGGATGCCTCAGTTGCCCCTTTGTAACTACCAGTAATGAAAGACACAGAATTAGTATTGCTAGATTGTGTCATTTGAAACACGCTGGCTCCAAACTTATCTGCTGTTGAGAAATCGGCATAACTTTTTCTAATTGTCTTGGGTACAAAATTGCCTTTTAAATCCAATTGAGCATTGTTGGCATAAAAATTAATGCTATACAAATCATCATCAACCCCAAAGCACCTCATCATGTTTGTAATTGACTTAATGGTACCCTTTGATTTGTTGATATAAATTAAGTTATTGTATATATTTGAATATATTTGATTCTTAATATCATTCAGCTTTCTTTCAAATTCTCTCTCGTCATCTCTATCTGCTAAAGACTCAAAAACATTGGCATTTGAAAATATTTCGGGGACAACAAGACCAGCGTTTGCCAATAATCTGTCAGCAAAAGGAATTGGCTTATTAATGCTACCACTTGAAGATCCACTAACATAGTCAATATTCTTCAAGCTAGGCATTTTTTCAATTTGAAGATACAAATTATCTAAATAGCTTGCCAAAATCTGGTTTAAGTATAGCGCTTGGTTTTTTCCCTTAAATTCATCTTCCTCAATTATCCAACTTGGGAGCATGTTTTGCAGGAACATTGAGTTTCTTCCGTCGTATTCTCTTCCTTTTATGCTAGAAGAGTGCTCATACGCGACCACATCTGGATGGAACTTATATATGATAGGATCTTTAAATTCTCTTGTGGCAGCTTTTTTCTCCACAATTGCTGATCCGGTTGATCTCATGGCGGAAGTGTAATTAGAAATATAGCCATTAGACACACGACCAGAATAATCTAGCGTAACCCTATCATGCTCCGCAGAGGTTGTAATTCCTTCATTAAATTTAAAATATACGCCCAAATTAACCGGGTTTGTATCTCGGTAAAATTTAGACCTTGCGGTGCCATAATCCGTGTTGGTACCGCCTGCCACTTGCTTAAACCAATTAAACTTGATATCATCAGAATCTCTATGTATTGTCCAAAATCTAAATTCATCAAAGTAAGATCCGCTTAGGGTTCCATTTCCTTCTCCAAGAAATCCAGCAGAAGCTGCATCGGAGTCCGGGGCATGTTTGTAAGCACCTATGAGGGCATTGAATGACCCTGTTCGGACTGGTTGAATTGCTGATCCCGTTAAAGTTGTTTCAATTAATTCCCCATTGGCGTAGAGCTTAATCTCTAAGTCATCGGTTGTAGCATTTTCTACAGTAAAGGCCCAGTGGTTCCAATCTGCTAGATTTATGCCGAGCGCTCCAGTTAGCTCCTTTGCTCCTACTTTTGCTCTAAGGACTCCTGCGGTACCGCTCATATAGGTAATATGGAAAAAACTATCTCCTACATAATCCCCTGCTGGTCCTGTCGAGTTGTTATATCTTGTTTCGACAAGAAACCTTCCATATGGATTTTGCCCTATGGTTTCGCCATTCCAAAGATCAAAGTATGCATGAGATGGGGAGGTCTGACTCTTTGATGGCTCAAGAGGTAGCTTTAGCCAAAACTCTACTGTATTTCCCTTTGTTCCATCAATAGTAAAATTTTGCATTTGGCGAGATTCTGCATCATATATATTCGCTTTCTGTTCCGCTTCTTTAAAACTTAAATTTTTACTATATGTGCCAGAAGTATAGGTTGGCACGGAAGCCGCATGGGGTCCTCCCTTAACTGATATATATTGTGGGGCATTGGATAATTTGTACTGGTCTGGAGCTACGGTCAATGTCGACGTTGCAGCAGATCCCCAAGTTTCGCCTATTTCTACATACCCATTAGTTCTAGGGTATTCTTTTTCGAAAACATAATTGTCAAAGTAGGATGATTCATTATGCCATTCTAATTTTTCTTTTAAAGATCCATCATAAGGATAGAATCGATATATATTCTCTATTGCCTTTATGTAATATTGTTGTGCAGATCCAAAATAAGCGAATTTTGAGGGATCAGAAAAATCTATCTGAGGTATGTAGCGACTTCTATCGAAAGAGAATTCAGAGATATAATCGGGTGATTCTATTTTTCTAGAAATTTGATCAATACTGGTGCCAACACGGTATTCCTTCATAGATCCGGGCTTAACAATGCTTGCTCCGGGATTCTTAGCAATTACCTCAATCTTTCCGGGTCCGCCAGAAAATGTTCCACCATATAAGTCGTATATGTTCATACTGGCACTATTCCTCTACTTTAAATTTAAACACTTCTTTCTGCTCTCTGTAAGATCCATTTGAATAGTAAGCAAACTTTAATCCATATTCATAGCCAGCCTGTAACAAACTCATATCTAAATCAAAATAATTCCCAGAAATATCGTAAGATAATCTCGTATATGAGCCTGCTGTGCCATCACCTTGGGGAGACGTCGCAGAACCAGTGCCATAAGAAATTATTTCATAATCATCCACAATTCTATATAAACTGAAATATGCGTCTTCCACAGCCTCGCTAGGAATAGTTGATTGCATTGTAGTGTAATTATTTGGATTCCAATTTTTAGACCTAATAAACAATCTAAATCTAGCATCCTCCTCTCTAGAATAAACAGATTTTAAATTATCAATGGTTGTTACATAATCTGGATCGGGGTTGAAATTGGATGCATTCAAAGTGTTGACAGCAATTTCAGAGCCAGTATGATAAGTGACAACATCGTCATAATGCCATGCAGCGTATACTGAGTCTAAAGAGTGGCTCATCGCTAATGAAGCGGTGTAAACTCCTGTTGAGATAATGCCGCCTGTCACATTTAAGTGACCCGTTGTAACAACACCTCCACCCTTTGGGAGAGGCAACTTATCGTATAAATTACCTGCCGAGTTAGAGTATAGGCTTACCATCATTTTAACGCCTGTGTTCGCGTGAGATGCGTTATTCGGGATGTTTTGCAATTTCCCTCGAACATAATTGTACAAATAGAGGGTGTTTAAATTGTCCTCTCCGGTTGCTAAAGAACTACTCATTGCAAAATTAACAGCGTTGTCTTTTTCAGAAGAGTCCCATCGAGCTTCTAGGTTTGGCTTAAGGAAGAAGTATTCACTTGATCTAGCAAAGAACTTTTTGGTATAGTATGAGTGAGATCCAGTCTCATAACTAGAAGATAAGAACACCCCTAGTCCGTAGTTTGGTATACCTGTCCCATTTACAAAATTGTCATTTTCAGTTGTGATCCACTGTGTTCCAGTTTTGTTAGAGCCCGAATCTTCAAAATCTCCGGGACCACCAATTTTATTTCCCGCCAACCCTATGTCATCCATAGTTATAGTAAATATATTTGTTCCAGCGTCAGAAGAAGCGGCCGTTATTCTCAACTGAGTTACATTATTTATTGATTCTATGATCTTAGTTGTGATCGCGGCGGCGTTCGCCAATCCAGAGGTGCCTATGACTTCTCCTGCGGTTGTGACATCCTTATCCAGCCTAAATACAACAGTTGTTCCTTGGGAGTCTATGAGAGTAAAAGTAATATCATCTGTATTTGTAGGGGAGGCAGCGTTATCAACTAGACCATGAGTAGAAGCTGTCACTCCACCAGTCATCCAATCTTCAACAATGTCGCTAATGTCAACAGACAAATCTTCTGTTCCGTCAGTAAATGAAGCAGTATAGACTGGAGATAGTAGGCTTTCTGCGAAATCACCACCTTCAGTTAGCCAAGTTGAATTACCATCTCCGGATGCGCCTTTTCTTACCCAGTTAGATCCTGTCCCTTCGTAGGTTTGGTTTGTATAGTTATCCATATCCAAGCCATGCCCTTCTTGCCAAGAACCAGAAGAAACTTTAATAACCATCTTAAAATCTTTGGGAAGAGTAAATGAGTGGGGGGCATTGTAAAGGTTTAAATACCAAGCGACATTACCACTAGCAGGAATCAATCCGTTAGTTCTATCTTGATTCATTTTGTCGATATCAAATTGAACAAGAATCCTTGATTTTTCAGCAGTTGTTCCAGCAGAAGAGCTTACTTGACCATAAATATAAAATGCTTCTAGTGTGTCTGCTGCGCCCATATTAGATCCTGTGCCTCTCGTAGAAAGATCCATTTGAAATGCATTCGTGATCGTGTTGTCTGATGTTGCAATGTATCTTTTAATAGCCATTATGCAATTGTCCCTGTTATGTCTACTTCTGGAAATTTTACTTCGAATATTACATCCGATGGCGCTACTACTATTCTTCCGTCTGCCGTTGTCATTTGATCTATATTAAATATCGCTGTTGAATATGAAGCTCCCGTTTTTCTAACAACTCTCAACTGAACAACATCTAAAAGCCCATCTATGTTCTTCAACACTCTCAAAATATCTCCATACCTAATTGACTCGCCGATGTTTAAGGATGAATCTCTAAAATATTGTTGCAAGCTTTTTGTAGCCTCGTTTAGTATCTCATAAGCATCTACGTTTGTGTCTGTAATTATACTAAATTGCAATCCTAAATTAACTATCTTCGCATCCAGAATATCTATTGTATCATTGATCATCTTGTTTGTTGATAGCCAAGTTTTAATATTATTTTTTATAGCTGAGTTAGATGCCGTTAATTTTCCGAATTCATCCTCACAAACAACATACACATTTAAGTTTCTTTTGAATGAATTTTTGTCTTGTAAAATAGCCGCTCTCTTAACTGATCCAAATTTTGCAGGCATATTGTATATTAATGACATATAGTCCTGTTGAGTTACTGCCCTGTTTTGAGATGAAAACATTCCATATGCTTTATATTTTATTTCTTCAGATGAATCCTCTCGCGTACTTCCAACAATTGGATCTTCGTTTTCAAACTCCAAAGATGCAATGACAGATTTAACTTTTGCGCTGTTTAAAGATCCAATATTAGAGAAATCAAATGATTGGTTTGTTATATTTGTAAGAGTTTTTGCTGAAATATTGACATTCTGTGCGCTATTTTGCCTGTAAGTGACAGTCAAAGTCGTATTAGATGGCGCAAGACCTAATTTGTCCGTTGTTATAAGATTAGTCGGATCAAAAGAGACATCTTGTATATAGTCTCTGCCATGCATGTTTATGCCTACCCGAGATGGATCAGTAACAACTTCAGAATTCAAATTATCCTCAGATCCAAACCCAAATTGTAGAAATGTTTTCCCACCCTCATGTACAGTTATGAATCTTCTTGGAACAGAAAGCTGTTTCATTATAAAAACAGGTTCCGTATCTTGAACTTGGCTTGATAAATCTATATTGTTATTCCTAACTGGAATATAAACTGTGTCTTGTGAGAGGTGATCCACTTCATAAAATTTATTCCCGTCTGAGTCGACAACAGATGTCACTCCTACTACACTGTTTCCTGCTAGGGAAATTCTGGGGAATCTTTCGTACTCTCCGATGGTGAAATTTTGTTTAAAGACCTCTCCAGAAATTACCTGCCCGTAGGCTTTTATGGCATAACTCAATGGGTTTGAAGTGGTTGGATCTACTTCTGCAACAACAGCTTCCGAAGAAGTGCTATTAAAATTAACATCTTCTACCAAAGTAAATGGAACACCCGAAATGGTTGAGAAAATCGCACCCCTTCTTAAGACTGGGGCATATGAGTAATCTGGCTGAAATGATATGTCATCCCCAACTGTTGCGGCAGGTATGATTACGTAAAGGGCAACTGGACCTGTTGAAACTGGGATGCCTGTTTTTTTATACCCTAATTGTTTTGCCAACTTTAAAACATTCTCATAATTGTTGGCAGTGTCCAAAAAGGACTCATTTACTTGATAGTCTAAGTAAAACGATAAAATATCTCCCACATAGGCTACTGAATCTAACATTAAAGATCCGAAAGAAGCCTCATTATAGTCTTGAAAAGTATCTGGGTAATATCTTTTTGCATAATTTACCAGATCAGTTTTGATGGAGTTGAATTCTCTGCTTGTATAATTGATTGGTATTTTTCTTTTTTTATTATTAGGCACAGCTTAAATCTCCCCTGTTTTTATTAAATAGTTTTAAGTCAGTATTATCTTTTGCAAAATGCTAAAATTCTGACTGATCTAAATTCAAAACTAGTATGTCCGACGTATTTAATGAAGGTATGGAGTATGTAATGCTCACATAAACAGTGTTGCTTGAAAGTTGTGGGTTGTCATTATTAGTGTTCAATACAACACTCTGCAAAATAACATATGGTAGAAATCTTTCCACCTGCGCTTCAATGCGTTGCTTTGCTGATTCTAACATAACCGGGTTTACATTCTCAAAAAGATATTGCTGTATTCCCACACCAAAATTTGGCATCATAATTCTTTCACCGGGATTAGTCAGGATGACCATTTTCATATTTTGTTTTACAACTTCTTTGATTGTTTTTAGCATTAGATGCGTGTCATCTTCTGCTGGAGCTAATGGTAATTTTGGAGAATACTTTGTCATCTTAAATTCGCCCTTTTATATTTATTCTTCATCTGTTTGTTCTGAGGCAGATGCAGCGATTCCGCGAGGACCGCCCCGGTCTTTGATGTATTGAGGCTGGTACTTATATGCTTCTGGTCCCTTAATATCATAAATAGATTCGAAGTTTTGTTTTATAATTTCTTTAGTGCTATCGAATGCATTATTGATATTGTCGTCAGTTGATAATCCAATAGCATTATACATAAACAACATTGTAGCCAACTTTGGGATAGGGAGACAATATTTAAAAAGAGTTCTACCCTCTATTCCAGAAAACATATCTACCACAAGACTATTAAGCTTACTAGCAATTTCTGGATCTGTGATGACCGCACTAAGCTCATCGCCTGTTTCTCCGGGACTAAAACTACTAACAGGATTTTGAAAAATATCATGATTAGTTATGTCAACTTCTTTTTCAATTAAGGGAAGGATAACGCTAGTGTCGGTTCCAGCGATATGTTTTTCCTCAATTAGCAACATTTTTTCATATTGCTGATATGTACTAAGGTTTCCGCTTCCTTGTTTGTCTTCCTGTAATAAATCAATTATATTTTGTGTAAAATCTTTTACGTCTTGCCTTTTGACAACATCCCCCTCATCTATTATTGGTACGCCAGTCTCTACATTAACCTCAGTTGAGTCGCCCACTACATAACAAAGTCTAACCCCCAGCTTAATAGATTTAAAAAATGATGCAAAGGTCTTTGCTTGGTCATCTTTTGATATGGCATAGTTTCCCTTTGCAGTATTGTTATCTAAAACACTCATTGCCTGCCAAAGCCTATATAAGGAATCTCTATTTAATATACTCTTTAGAGAAAGGTCTGGGTTTGAAATCAGCAAAAACTCTTCGGCTCCGGGGTCACCGACAAAATCATTTGGTTTTTGACCGGGCCATGGATAAGGCTCAAAATTATTCTCACCGTCTTCACCTTCGCTGACGGGACTGAAATCATCGAATATGTCTTCAAGATACTCTTCGCTTCCGGGTGGGCTCCAATCATCTCCATCGATTAAACCAGTGGCAACATTAGATATCATAACTTTTTTTCTTTGAACTAGGTATTCGTAATAAAGATCATCTCCGAGTGACAAATCTTCAATTCTGAAATAATATTGAACGACAAATGCTCCATTCTTTGTAACACCTATCATATCATTTTGGACTAGGGTACTGGAAATATTGTTCGGCTTCGTGTTCATCCAAGTCATATCGTAATACGAATGCACCTCTTTCATGCCTTTCTGTACCATCAGGAAGAATGGATTAACTTCTTGATCCATCTGGTTTTCCCCTCCAAGAGTCGTGTTGGTTAACTTATCTTTTATATAGGATAGGGGGCGCTCCATATTCTTCCTAATAAAGTACAGGGCACAGTCTTTCCAACTATTGATTTCATATTCTCTTCCGTAACTAGCGTCATATATTTTACCACCAAAAGGCTGTAAGGTGCCAGCAACAAGCGCATCAATATCTTGTGTTTCTCCGGGCATTAAAGGTTTAGATGAATTTTCATTGGGTGTAAATTCTGTTTTTTCATAAACCATTCTCATCAGTGTTGTTCTGATTTTAGGACCCGCACCTCCAGCTTTTGTGTTCAGATAAGAGTCAAATATCGCTAAAACAAAGTTTGCAATATCGTCATTTAAAAACACCTCTTTCGGGAAAAACGGCAATATGAAAACTCCTCGCACAAGAGCCTCGCCAACAAATAATTGCATCATATTGGATACAACGCTTTCAAGCATTGCGTAATGAGGCATTCCAATGAATGGAGAATTTGGGTCATAGTATTTAGAAAAATCATATTCAACTTTTGCCAATTCTATTCCAAAATCAAAATCAATAAATGTCCTTCTTATGTTTCCACTGCTGTCAGGAGCATTAGATGATATTAAATTAACTTTTTCTAGTTGCTGCCTTTTTAACTCTGGTAGGAGAAGTTGCAATACCTCATATGCGCTGTAAGCAACGCCGGGGGCTGCCAGAACAGCAGCGATTGGCGGGAGAAAAGTAAGAGTTGCAAGAGAAGCCGGTCCCGCCAATGTTGCACTAACCGCGTTCCAAAATTCGATGTCATATGATTCTAACAACTTTGACTTGGAAACAATATTCCCCATATTAGTGAGACCAGAGGATAGGGCGCTTACATACACTTGACTCTCCAACATCTCTTTTAGCTTGTCAGCAGAGGATCCCAGTGGTTGATCTATATTATCCATATTAAGATTGGATAGGATCAAGTATGACAAAAACTGAGATTGTTCACAATTTCCACTAGACTCTAAATCGTTTTTATTTAAATACTCAAGCATATCCGGCGGTAATAATGATGGGTTTCCAGAGATTGATAAATTGATTCCATTTTGGCTGTTTAAAACAAACGAATATGAATCGTTATAGTCCAAAGACCCATCACCGTCGCTATCGTATGGTTGACCAAAAGTCAAATGAACATAATCATCTTCCGTCAATTCAGCTTTTAACTCAGCAACAAACGGATTAATTGGTGCCTTTATTGAGTTTGATATATTCCTTATAATATGTGACATGGGTATTGGGTCCCCATCAAGAACATTTAATTTAGGCAACTGATTTTCATGAGATCCGCCTTCATCAAATACTGCCGTCATCCACGTATTGAAAGCTCCATTAAATTTATAATATGCAAATTTTTCATTTGCCTTTACGTATACATTACCCACTCCTGCAACTTGTTCCATCAAAGTTGGAGCCTTGAAAAGTTGTTTCACTTCTTGCATGAGGGAAGATTCGGCTGTTACTGCCTGTGTCTCAAGCGCCTCTTGCAGTGCGAAGTCAGCAGTATCAGACTTCAAGCCCGATAGTAGCGCCTGCATTCCTTTTCCATCAGAAAACAAAGGCGGAATCTGTGTCGATAGATCGTCATTTTCTCTAATAATTCTTGCTATGTCTGCGTACTTACTAAAATCCGGATTTAAAACTTTGGAAGCCATAGACAGCGCATCTGGTATATTACCACACTTATCCAAAATCGCTTGCTCGTTAGTTTGTATCAACTCTTGGCACAAATTTTTGTCATTTACTAAAGTAGTTACTTCAAACCCTAAATCGCCCAGTGTATCAGGTCCAACTTTATTTCCAACACAAGAAAAAATTGTTGTTAGCTGTGCGGTAGTATTGATCTGGCTTGATATATTCGGATATTTTGTAATGACTCTCTCTATGACTTTTAAAGTTTCTTTTGTTGCGCTTCCATCAAGTAAGCCAAGCACCTCCGATGTTGTTAAAGAATTAGAACATTCTTCTAGCATCGATGATACCGACTCATTTGTGACATTAACTCCGTCAATTGGTATGCCACACTCTCTATAGGTTTCCACTCCATTGGGCGCTAATTCTGCAAGGCTTTGTGCGCCATAGTCTTTAATACCTCCCTGACTAGAGGGGCAATTAATTTCTGGACATGTCAACAATGCATCCAACAATGCCATAATTAATTCGAGCAGAATTTGGGCTAAAGCGAATTCTAAAATCGCCTTCAGGGCAGAGATTAAAAAATCTAACAAATTAGTTGTCGGCAATCTAAAGAAAATCGATGGTATGTTAAAGCAAAAAGAGCAGAACAAGTCCTCTGCGGCTAATGTTTCCATGAAAGAGTCTTTGTTTTTTAACTTGCCATCTTTGTCGACAAAATTAGTGTTAAATTTTGCCCCCTCACCACTATAAATATTTTTTGGGTTGTTCTTTAGCGTATTCGGATCTAAATTCAACCCTCCAGATCCGCCTGATGCGCTAATTTCAAGATTTGGGATTGGGATTCCCTCTATTCCCATTAGATCTATAAAGCATTTGCATATCTTACTATACAGAGCTTCTGGGGTAATATAATTTAAAACATACAGATACAAATCGTCCAAATCAAAGATTTTACCTCTTATATCTCTGAGTGCAGCACCCGATGCCAACCAATCGCCTACATACTGCTGTACCCTTGAAGATTCTTCTTCCAAAGCTTCCATAAAGTCCATTTGACTAAAATCAACGGTCTGCCCATCAATCTCAGAAAGCATTTTATAAAATGGAGACCCTTTTCCGGGTGCAGGCTTTGGACAAGGTGGAAAAAATTGCAACAAATTAAATTGAAAAGCACCAAGATCATATCTTGGATGAAGGTCTAATCCAAGATCTATTTTTTCACCAATGCCCATCATTATCTCAGTAAGAGGTGGTAAATCAAAGTATTTTAAGCCACAACTGTTGGATGGCAGATTCAGCGGTCCTGCTTCATCTTTTGAAACAATTTCATATGTAGGGCTTATCATCCACTTTTCCACAACATCTTGCCATTTTAAAACAGGGTTCTTCAATTCCCTATGATGAAAAAACAGAGACATTGTATTTGGGAAATTGAAAGGCTCACTATTTTTGTACAAATCAAAACCAATCGTGACCAGTTTTTCTTCTGTAGAATCGGGACTGCTGGATGGTCCTGCGTCCTCAATTATTGAAACGAATGTTAGAGCATAATTTTCATCAAAACCTAAATTTATAATGTCTTGCCTATCACCATCACCTGTGTTATATCCATTAACTGCGAGCATCTTTTTTAGTCCAACAGGGATATAAGAGAGTCTTTGCGCCTCTGCTTCCAAATCTAATCCGGGGACTGAGAATTTTGAAGAGAAAATGTCTAAATATATTTTGTTTAAAGAAAATATAGCGTGTTGTAGATGTGTTTGATAATGTCTTGAGTCCAGTGACAAGATTTTAGCAGAACTAGATTTCAAATCTTGCAACTTCTTCACTTGATTTGGAAAAGCATTTAGATAAATTGCTCCCACTTTCACTAGAACTTTAATTGGAGCACCGGGTCTAGAATCTATATAACATTCCTCTGCCCTCGCTGCTAAATAAGTATTAGCCAAGGTTTTTATATCATCATCTGTATAGAGAACATTATAGTAATTAAACAACTGCTCAATTCCTAAAATAACTGCTTCTTGCTTCTTGGCTTCTAAATCTTGATCATCGACAACACAGTCATATGGTAATTCAACATTTGCCCAATACTCCATATCTTCTCTGTGATAATAGGGCTCCTCCATTTTCCACCAATTTGGAATAAGAGCTTTAGCCATTTCAGACATTTCTAATTTTGGAGATTCTGCCAAACTTAAATTATCAAATATCTGATTGAAGAAGATTTTTGAGTTTTGTTGTGTATTTGGGAACAGCGGCTTAAGCAACTCGGGAGGTATATAGCCTTCCTCCATAAAATATGGAGAGCTATTATCCACAATTAAAACCTTGTGATATTCTCCCTTCCCAATCGCCCACTCTTTTGTAACCTTCACTATAGTTCCGTCATCTAGATATCCAATATTTTGAGCATCTTTTCCGGGCTCTTTCTTTAATCGATAAGTTGGCTGACCAATTTCTTTTAGACAAAGATAACTTGTGCATTTCCATGGATCATTATCCGCAATATTAGCTGGATTTTGCTCCATAATATCGAAAGTTTTTTGCAATAATTCTGGTTCTGCGAACAATGCACATATCTCGTCTACTTCGGATGGGGGGAATATTCCAGCACCGGGGAGATTTTGAAAATCAATTTCCCCATTTCCTGATAAATCAAAGTCATAATTTCCACTATCCAATTCTTCCTTGATATCTTCCGACGAAACGTTTCCAAAAGTCTTGTCTATGATGTCTTTTAGAGATATGCCAATGTCTTCGTACTGATCTATGGTCCCGTCAAGTTGAAATACTCCCTGACCTGCCATAGTTAATATTAATTCCCTTTCGTCGATATCTAATTCTACAACATATCTAACATCTACATGTTTATACATCACCAGAGAAGCATTGAGATTCATTTCTGTGGCTTGATCATCCAAGCACTTATTTGATATTGGCTCTAAATTAATTTTCAATGCAGCAGATGCAACATCTTTGATGTCGTTATATTGGTAATATCCATAGCCATCACCGCTTACTGTTTGACCTTCGGAGTCCTTGTCTGTTGGCAATTGAGGCGGGACAACATTCACATCCCACCCAATGCCAGAAACACCATAAGCATTAGGATTTGTTGCCGTAATTTGTTTATCTGGGCATGGGTAAATTCTTATAGATCTAACCCAAGATGGCAAACCGTAATTTGTTAAATTTTCAATACCAGAGTATTTTTCGAGAGTTCCAGCCTCTTCTAATTGTTCAATCTTCTTTTGAGAGTCTGATATCTTTGACCATTCTATGTCTCTTGGGTCCCATGATGTGTTTTCTTGATAATACCAAACTGGTAATGCAAAATTGGACTTATTGGTAACAGTGAAGGCAGGATGCGAGCTATCGACATAATCATTTAAATCTCCTAAATCATCTTCGTTATAAGTTTCAAAAATATAATTTGGAATCAAATATTCTTGAAAATCAGAAGATTCTAAGTATTGTCCAAATTGCTCTTCACCATAGGATGTTGGAAGCATAACACTTCCTTTGTAAGAAGATTTAATAACATTTTCCAACATAGATGTTGCATGCCCTGCCGATTTCCCAAAACCTGTTCCGGGAACAACGCTTGGTAGCTCAGAATCAAATCCGGCGGGCGCTTTAAGATACAAATATGTCAACATCTTTGTCGACAAATAATATGAATAGTCTAATTCATCCTCCCAAGGGTTTGGGGTTGATACCGATCCGTTGTCCGGCGTAAATCCCACATCAAGGGCGGCGGCGTGACTATAGTCTACTGAAAATTTATATGAAATAACAGGAATCGGGGGCTCTGCGAACAAGCCCTGTTGAATGATTGGTTGATCATAACTAATATCTATAAACTTGCCCTTTGTTGATCCAAAGGATTTATCATATTTAGAATCCCAAAAGAATCCTCTGTGAAAATCTGTTTTAAAATTTAAACTAAGCTTATTTCTGAAACGTTGTTGAGTTCCTGTTTGGTTATACTGTTGCGAGAGACCATCTTGAATGGTATCTTGGGCATATATTAAGTGATATCCACGGTCACCAGAGTCACCTATGACATGAGTAAATCCCAACTCCCCACCTTGTTCCGACGATGGCACTGGTCCATCATAAACCGATGGGTTCCCAAAGGGGCTCTGACCTACTCCGGCTTTCGTGGGAGTCATTTGATGACCAATTCTAAATTTTGGTGTCCAATCATAAGCAACATAGTCACTACTGGGTCCTGATCCATATGGGCTTGTGATAATATCAGATTTATTAAATTTTGAACCCTGATCTGATCCGGGAATATTTTCTCCGTAAGTTATATGCTCAGATTGGTACATTTTTCTCGGCGCAACTCTTTCAATGTAATCCCAAATCTTTGGCCATATAACATTTAATGTTTTTGCAGGATCGTTTCTATATTTATTTAATTCAGCATTTGTATTTAGCCCTGCTGGAACTAACTTATACATTGATACAATGTTAGAAGATTGCCAATTGTTTTTCCAAAAAGGAGAAAATCCATCTTCAGGCTCTTTAATATAGCTTTCCAGATTATGGTACCACCCTTTAAATTGGTCAGCCTGAATATTCCAAAAGCTGTGGTATATTGTTCCGCCGAGTTGCGGACCTTCGGTTAATGGCATGGAAGGTAGAGACTGTGGGTGACCTGTTACGTAAGCTAGAGAATTAAATTCTATAGAGTGCTCTGCTTTTTTTTCAAAAGGAAACGGTCCAACTCCACTTTTTGTAAAATTAGAATAAGTTAGCTGACCCCATAAACTATTATCGACAGTCAATTCGGAATTTCCTGCGCCATACAGGGTTATGTGGGGATCAGGAATGCCATCTACGTCTGGATTTGAAAACGCATCTAAAGTCGATGCAAAATATCCCAGACCCCTTAGAACATCTGACGGCATCCAAGCTCTTGCGTAAGTCTTGTGGACGTTATTTGTATGTGCTCCCCACGAAGGATTGAACGCTAATGAATTTAACGCTGATCCGCGTAAATCAACATAATCATTTCCGGGCTGGTCTCCTAGGGCTGTGCCCAAATAAGCACTAATTCCAGCATATTGTGCATCAATTCCAATTGGCTCAACGTATGACGGCTCGTTTGGGAATGCCATACCATGAAGACTATTGTATAATCCCGAGAAAGAAGGGGGCTGTTCGTAGGATAGTTCTGAATCAAGGGAATATCCCGGAAATTCACCTATAATTTCTTTAGCTTCTGAAAATTTTATTGGGGAGAAATACTCTATGCTAGAGGTTTCATCAGTGCCCTGATTCCAAGCGCTACTATTAAAACTGGGTAATGATCCAATTTCTCCAAATTGATAAAACCCTTGGACGTAATCAGTTAAATATTGTGTAAGAGATGTCTCATAGTTCTCTTGGGACCATATGATGCCTTCGGGGGCGTGTAGTTGTGCTAGCAGTGCCTGATCTGTACCGAGGCAACGCTTTGCTAAATTATTGTATTTAGCAAAGCCTGTATTGTCCATTTCATAATTTCCCTCTCCATCAGAGTAATTTGCAATGGGGTACCCAAAATAATTATACAGCAGAGCATATCTAATTGCTTTACTTAAAACTCCGCTGGTAACAAGAAGTTGTGCGAAATCTTCTGGGTCAAAATTATTATATATGTATTCGAATGATAGAGGTTTGTCGTCATGCTGAGAATATCCTCCAGCAGGGGACAATTTTATTTTGTGCAAAGCATCAGAACTGTAAATGGGCAATGGCAAAACAACTGAGGATTTTACTTTAATTGGGGCGTCGACTGGCTTTAATTTGAAATAAAAAGGTAAATCTGTTGTATCAAGTGGAGGATCATCCATAAGGTTTTCCGCCAACTTTCCATCACCTCCTAGTGGTTTTTTTATTTCAACCTTTTTCGGCGCTAATAAATTTGGATCTATCTTTGTCATATTGTTCTCTTTTTAGCCATTTATATATTAGTTTACATTATTTGCTTTACTGTTTATATATTTTGTTCCAACAGGACTGAGAAATTCTATTTCTTCTGCAATATTGTTGAATGTGTGAGTTATTTGAGAAGGTATATCTTGTACCATTCTTTTAATCTGTGATCCCACGCAATATACTCCCATCTCAACGGATGGAAGCGTAACTCCTGAAAGCGGGTCGACATGCACATGGGCTGCTAGCATTGACTCTAGTGCGGCTTGGCTTAGAGATAAGGAATGAATCATCTGTGCTAATCTCATAGAATCATCGACCATATACCTCAACAATGTCACTAGGTTTTGACCCTTAACCATTGGCTGCAAATCAGAATCATCATCTCCTGCGATAATATCCACGCCAACAACAATATCAACTTTACCATCTTTGGAGTTTCTTTCATCTGTTCTAGTCACTAATTTTATTCCCTCTCTTGCTATAATTCTGACATTATCAGCCTTAATTCCAATTGCAGATCTTCCTCTCGGATTGCCTACTTTTCCGGGAACTATACCAAAATTTTCATCAATATCGGTTTTTTCGCATATATAAATCCTAGCCGCATCTGATACAAAATCATTTTCTACAATTATCGGCTCATCATTCAAGGATTCTTCACTAGAAGTTTTTGCATACCTTCCGTATCTACCTACCACTAAATCAATACTGGCGCACTGTCCTTGTGGTAGAGCGCCATATCCAGTACCAGCACCTCCCGGCTTATCTCTCCCCATAACTATAAAAGAATTACCCTGTCCCTCTGCCACCTTCGTTTCGTCTCTACTATAGGAATAATTTGGTCTAACTGTTAAGGAGGGTCTATGTCCAATACCAGAATAGTTATATTTAGCATCAGATGGAAGATTTTTTATTTTACTCTGTAGTCTTTTCGACATTTTCTCAATTGTCTCGGCACTATCACCTAAACGTTGAAATTCTTTTTTTGGCTTTGGTCTAGCTAATTGCCCTTTTAAAGTTTCGCTCATTTTTTAAAAAATTCCTTTATTAACCCCAGAATGCATCAGACTTTGGTGGTATGGCTGCTCCACCGGGGGCTGTTGTTATGCCCCACGGTGTTTGAAATCTAACATGTATATGGTCATCATGATTAGGTCCAATGAGAATTTTGCCATTAAATCTACTGTCTCCGCGTCTTAACCCACCCGCACGGGCAGGATATAAGATTGGATCAAGATGACCCGCCTCTCCTCCCGCAGTAACAAATAGTTTGCTTGCGACTCCGGAAGATATAAGTATAAAATCAATTGGCACTAGTCCGGGCGGAGTTGTTGCGGGGTCACAAAGCGGTCTTAAGACATCAAACATAATCTCTGCTTCTCTAACAGCCACGTTATTTCTTGCGATTCGTTGTCCCCCTCCTCCAGTTGCCCCAGTAGAGGAATTGCTGGCATTAGCCCAGTTTGTAGCTAGCGCACCGACTCCATACACAGTGTTAACTGGCATTCCTATATCGACATCTTCCCCTGTTTGGTGTGAGCCATGGTGGGGACTCATGGACCCACCATATCTTCCAGAAATATCCCCTAGAACAAGTCTGCCTGCTGGACCTAATCCGGGGGAGGACACAGAAGCAAACCGGGCACATATTTCCAGTATTGTAGCTATTACATCAGTCTGCCCCCAAAGTGGACTTGTGTATTCACGAGTGCCTGCTGCTGCTAGCCTTGGGGATTTGCCCGATATTCTGGTCCACGTTGTATATTTAACATAATACCCCGGACCTGATTGGCTGCTTAAATCCAAACTAGTCCAGTCACCCGATCCTGATGGTGGGGGTAGGGGTATCGGAATGGGGACGGGTGTAGTTCCAGCTTCAATTTCAACAGCCCTCCTTGATCCAGCCCTATGGGATGCTGCGGCACTGGGTGTTGGAAGGGTACTAGGCGCAGCAGCATTCCGGTCGACCGGCTTAATGAAAATGCCACCCTCAAGTGTTTCTCTATTTTGGAAATCTATCCAAACTAAAGTTCCCGGTTCGGGTATATCCATACCTGCTGTTTGAGCCGTAAAAGTTGGATACATGTTAATTATAGCATGATCAGCGCTTGCCTGAAGCCTATTTGGCAAATCTGCTGGTACCGGGATGGCAGCATGCAATTCAGGAACTCTTACTTTTATTTGAACAAGGGCTGGGGTATCTACCCCAGCCTGTTGTGCAGCGGTTCTTGTCAAAGAGAACCACTCTGTTGGACCAATCATACCATTTGTATTTGTTTCACCCTCGTCCCTTAAGCATATGCCAATTAGTGGACCCTGACCTTCAAATTCATTGAATCCCATTGAGTTGTCGACAGTTCTTTTAACAAGATCAAAAAAACCAGCTTCTTCAGTATCATAATTATTTTTAGCATAGCTATTGAATGACGGGTTTAAAACACCATAACCAATATCAAGAATTCTAATTCTACTAACCATTGCTTGAGTCCTTTATAAGATCAAACAGTTCGCTTTTGTCCTCGTCAGTTAAGCCTTGGTCTGTCCCTGCTTTCTTTTGCAAAAGAGTAGAAATCTTCACTAATTGCTCATTTGATCTTTGGAGTGTTTCAACATATTTAGCAGCAATTGTGCCGACAGTTTCTTTCCTTCCGTCTTCCTTCTTGATGTACTCCATTAGCTCCATCAGAAGGGTTGTCGTGATGGCACGATCACTTCTTATGTTTTTGATTGCTTCGTCGATATATGCTTCTAAGTCTTTCATAACACAAATAAATAGTTGAAGAGCAAAAAAGTATTACAAATCGCCTTTGTCCCACTTCTTTTTAAATACTCTATACTTCACACGCATTTTATTTAAGTTATTTACAACCTGCTTAGTATTGAGACCTGTGATCTCTCGGATGTAAAAGTAGATTGCTTTTTTGTTGAAAATATCTATGCGGTCTGGATTAGAGAAGATAAGCCTAATCGCCTCATAAACCTTCTCCTCGTTTGGCTTCATGTTTCCAGTTTCCCAAGAATTGACTTCTTCCCAAAAGTTCATCCAGAATTCTTTCTCTATTCTCTTTGATTCGTACTCATTGACAACAGTGAATTGTCTAATTTCTACATTTTTAGGTATCTGATCGAATTTTACTTCTCTTTTATTTTCTAGAGTTGTTTTTTTAACCTTATGAATAAACCAGTTTTTTGTAATAACTGAAAAGTATGAAAATGCTTTTGAACCCTTGTTAGGGTCATACTTATCCAAAATCGTGGTGAGCCAGATCTTGCACTCATCCTTGAGAACATCAATATTTGGGAGGGATGTAAATTTGTAAGTGTAGATAATCTTGTCGACCATCTCGTTAAATGCTGGCTCTATCCAGTCGACATAAAGCTCGGTTCGAACTTTAATATCATCGGTTCTAGCATAGGCTACTATTGCGTTCTCGTGGTCTTTGGTAAAGTATAGGTTTTTCTTTTTTGCTTTTGGCATTATTCCTGCTCTTCATCTTCTTCTAACCCTTCATTAGTTAAAGTGTAGATATCCTCAAAATCTTTTATATCTTCTATGACTTGTTTCGCGTGTTTAATCAAAGCACCAAGGGTTTCATCTCCATAGTACATTTCCATAGCGTGTAGTCCGTCCAAGTGGTCAGAGAAGCCCTTGGCTGAAACCAGCAAAGATCCTATACTATCTGAGACATAAAGTAATTTTTGTAACATTTTTCTAATATACCAGATCAACAGCAGGTTGATACATACTGATGCTATTAAAGAAAAGATAAGTAAACTCAATCTGTGTAATCCTTGGTCATTCTTTCTTTGTCCTCGCGGACTTGTTGCTTGGCTTCTTCAATGTGTTGCTTAACGATATTACCAGCATCGTTCTTTTTTAAATAAATCGGTACTTCTGGTATTTTATTAAGTGTATTTTCTGCTCCGCAAGTTTCGCAATCGGTTCTTTCTTCGCTCATTGAGTGAAAAACTTCGGTGACATCCCTGCAATCAGAACATTCGTACACATAGCTTGGCATTATTCGCCTTCTTCAACGGTATCTTCGTTGCCAAACTTGACCAAAGGTGGATTTTTTACATAAAGCTCTGCTTCTGTGCCGTCCTCATCTGATGCCGGAACAAAATCCATCTTTTCGAGTGTTTCCGTAATGTCGCTTTGTTCTAAAAGGCTCTTTTGAAGAGCCATCATAAGTGACCCCATTGCTTGTTTTGAAAGTTTCATAGTTCTCCTACCATTTAAAATTATCTATATAGAATTGTACCACTTTTTGTATCTCTTCGTTAAATACTTTTTGTGGTTTCCACCCTAACGCACGTAGTTTATCGTCGTTTAAGGCATATCTTACGTCTTGACCCTCTCTCTTAAAGCCAAGATCTACATAATCTTCCCAATTTGCCTCTGGTCCATGAAAGACCTCAATGACTTTCTTGACTGTCTCTCTGTTCTGTTGTTCAAAGCCACCGGCAACGTTGTAAGTTTCGTTGGTTTTTCCACTATTTATGATACTTGTGACCGCATTTGCCGTGTCTTCGGCGTGTAACCAGTTACGTGTAGGCAAGCCTTCGTCGTGAAGTCTAATCTTTTTACCTCGCTGTAAAAGTTTGACTGAAAGTGGGATAAGTTTCTCTGGATATTGATAAGATCCGTAGTTATTGGTTGGTCGCAAGATAATATACTCCAATCCATACGTTCTAGACCAAGCTTTTACCAACATATCAGCCGCTGCCTTAGAAGCAGAGTAAGGATTGCTTGGATTTACTAAATCATCCTCTGTGTGCTCGCCATCTTCGATGTCTCCATAGACTTCATCAGTGCTGAAATGGAAGAATATTGGTCTGCGGTCGACATTATCTGGCTTTTGTCTAATTAATTCTAATAAATTGTACACACCATCGATATTTGACCTAAGAAACTCTTTGCTGTCGATAATGCTGTTGCCTACGTGTGTTTCGGCGGCAATATTAATGACATAATCGCAATCTGGAAGTGATTTAAGGTCTGCAATATCCGAATTAACGAAGGTAAAATGCTTTTTGTAGTGTGCCTTGAACGTCTTAATGAGTTGAGGATTTGCTGCGTATGTTTCGCTATCAATGCCGTACACTCTCCAGCCCATACCTAGGCACTTATTGACGACATGAGAGCCAATAAACCCCAAACAGCCTGTAATTACAACTAATTTCATTTATTTTAAGACTCCTGCGCTTTTAATAATACTTTGCGTTAGTGTAATTTTCTTGTGTATCAATAACATCCAAAACAGAACAAATCTCGTCAATTCCCTCATCCATTGAGACAGTAGTTGAAAAGCCCAGTTTATTAATTTTATCATAACTAACAACGTAATTTCTCTTGTCAGCATCTTCTCCGATTTCTTCAAAATGAACGAAAGCACCAGTTTTTTCAGCTATCTTATTGCAGACAGCCTCTTTGCTATAATTCATTGAGTCGCTTCCAACGTTATATACATTATCAATCATTCTATCAATATTTTCTATTCCAAAAACAAAAGAGTTAGCAATGTCGGTAACGTGAATAAAAGTTCTCATAAAATGCTTTTCATATACAACCAGATATCCATCTTTTTTACACTTATTTGCGAAATCATTAATCAACAAATCAAATCTAATTCTTGGAGAAATTCCAAAAGCTGTGGCAAATCGGTAGGCTACAGTGTTTCCCCTCTCCAAGAGAAGTCTCTCTGCCTCTGTCTTTGTCTCGCCGTATAAACTTAAGGGCTTGAGGGGTGTCTCTTCTGTGCAAATATCAGTTACTACTCCATAGTTACTCCCGGTGGATCCATAAAAGATAGGTTGAAACTCATTTGCACAAGCTTTTATTAAATTCTTTGTGCCCTGAACATTAATATCTTTTGCTACTTTTGGATTCATTCTGCAAGCAGGGAAGCCAACAAGTGCAGCCAGATGAACAACAATGTCCTGACCTTTGACAGAATCTTTAAGCTTTTTATAATCTCTAATATCTCCTCGAATAAAATTAAAATTCTTATTTCTGAAGAATGGTAGCAAGTGATTGCCACCGTGGAAAAGGCAGTCATATATAGTGACCTCGTATCCCTTATCTAACAACTTTGGTATTAAGGCAGAGCCAATATAGCCGCCGCCGCCTGTAATAAATATTTTTTTACTCATTTTATAATTTCCTTAAAATAATATCTCTCAACATTAACCAATCACATGCCTTCGCCCATAATGGTTTTGACCAAGCTGCTGGCTTATTCTTTTCAAAAAAGAAATGCCCTGACCAAGCAAATGGGTAGATGATGAACGGTGACCACAATAATAAAAACCACTGCTGCTCCTGAATGGCAACGGCAATGAACAGAAGTGTTGTTATTTGCCCCAGAGCGTGAAGCCTTCTATTCCATTTATTTTGGTGTAACGTTAAATAATATTTATAGTATTCTTTAAAAGTCATGGAGAAGTTCCTCTAGTTTTAAAATTTCCTCATCTGTTATCATATGATTGTTGCCAATAAAAAACCCGTTTTTATGCAAATACTCAACATTTGGGCTCCATTCTATATCCATATTATAATTTTTTAAGAATGGTTGCCTCAATAAATTGCCGCTACAAAGTGGGCGCGTCTCGACACCATTACTTTGCAAGTAACTCTCTAACTTTTGCTTAACTTCTTCTGTTTCGCATATAAATGGAAGACAAAAACTACTGTTACCCTCGGTATTGGGTTCGTGGAAATTACCACTTTCCCTCAACATTGACAAGAACTTCTTGTATATCTCCCTTCTTCTTTCTATAGCACTATCCAAGCCTTTTAATTGAGACATTCCTAGGACAGCGTTTAGCTCCATGCTTCTCAGATTGTATCCGTCCGTCACAAAAAGAAACTGCGGATGTACATCTGGGTAATCCTTCTTATACTGTTCAAACTTTTGTGGTGATGCCTCTCTAGCCATGCCGTGACTTCTTTTCATCTTCATCAGGCTGTAGAGTTCCTCATCGTCTGTGCAGACAAACCCGCCCTCAATAGTAGTCATATGGTGACCAAAGTAGAAACTAAATGTAGACCCCTCACTTAACGTGCCAGCCTTCTTGCCCTTATATGTCGCACCATGAGACTCACATACATCTTCAATAAATATTGTATCAGGCATTATCTTTTTATATTCATCGATGTCTGCGGCAATTCCAAATAGGTGCGTAACAAACGCTAATTTAATGTCTGGATTTTTATCCTTGAGATATTGTAAATGCTTAATATCAAACCCAAAATTGTCGGAGTCGACATCGCAAAATACAGGCTCTAATCCAAGTTGTATAATTGGAGAAACATTTGTAACCCAAGTCATCGCCGGTAAGAGAACTTTGTCTCCACTTTTTAAATTGTATTTTTCTTTTATCGCAGCAACCAAAAGAAGATTCGCTGTGCTTCCAGAAGAAACAAAGAGAGAATACTTACATCCCAACCATTCAGACCAAGACGCTTCAAACTCTCTAACTTTAGGACCATTTGTAAACCTATCTGTACTTGAAATAAAGTCTATCATTGACTTTTTATCTTCCTCGGTAATACAATTTTTCATTAAAGGCCAGAACATTTTAGACTCCATGTGCTTCTTTAATAGCATTATACACCCTTTCAACGCCGCTTTTAAACTCTATGAAGTCATATTCACCTAAGCAATGCATCATTTTTTCAGAACTTACATCTTTTCTGAACTGACCATCTGGCTTTTCACTATCATATTCGATAGCCCAATCATCTTTTCCAAGAGCTTCTAGAGTCATAGTAGCCATTTCGTGAATAGAATAATTCTGGTTTGGTGGCGCAATATTAAAACTATCTGTAATATCTTCTTCAATCATCTTTTTAATTACATTCGCTAGATCTGAAGAGTGCATGAATTGTCTCATTGGCTTTCCACTTCCAAACAAAGAAATTTTATTTTCTCCCCTTTGTTCAGATTCAATTATCTTTTTAATTAATGCAGTTATAAAATGGCTCTTATTTGAATCTTCAAAATTATCATTCTCCCCATACAAATTGCATGGGATCACATAGTTGTATTTTAAACCATATTGTTTATTATAGGCATCAATTTGCACTGCCATGCATCGCTTAGTGTATGCATAACTAAAATTCGCTTGCGCGGGTGGACCCTTGTGTACATCTTCTTCTGTCATTGGATATTGATCAGCGACATCAGGATACATACAAGTGCTTAATACAGCAAGAAATCTCTGTACACCGATATTTCTGGCAGCGATTAAGGTATTTGAATTGATCTGTATGTTTTTATCATAGAAAACAGCGGGAGAACTCATATTCTGTAGAATGCCCCCCACTTTAGCAGCCAGATGAATAACTCCGTGTGGCTTTTCTCTCTTAAAATATGCCTCAACAGACTTAAGATCTGTTAAGTCGCAGTCTTTGCTAGACATATAAATTAAATTTGGCATCACTTCCTTAAGGTGTCTGCCAACCATTCCAGATCCGCCTGTTACAATATATTTCATACTACCTCATATTTTAATAAATCGCCGTAAATGCTTTTAACTTGATCAATCACAACTTGTCTTTCTTTTACCAGAACATCAAAGCCTCTTTTAGCCAACCCAACAGCATACGCTAGTTGTTGCGATTCCACAATCATTGTTGATTCTGGCTTATAGGTCACTGTGCTAAAACAAATTTGCTTACTTTTGTCGTTATTTTGCTCGTAATAGTCCAGTTGGTACTCTAGGTGCTTTTCGTTGCTATTATCAGATGCTAGGCTTATAAGTGCATCAATCTCTAAGTCTTTCGCGAAAATAGCCAGAGCCCTATTATCTCTGGGGAAACATGGACCACCGTAGCCATATCCATACCCCAAATACTTATTGCCAATTCTGCTGTCAGCGCCGATGGCTGAAAGCACCACAGATGGATCTCCCCCTGCTCGCAAAACAATATCGCCTACCATATTAGCATAAGATATTTTTGTTGTCAAAAAACAATTTAATCCGATTTTGGTTATCTCCGCTTCAGTCCTACTCATCCTATGTATTCTTGGAGAGTTAATAGTCATTTTCTCATACATTTCCTGCATTATGTCGCCAGCTTCTTTTGATCCTTCGCCAATCAGAACCATATCAGGTGACGCTTGATCTCTCAGCACTGTGCCTTGTGCAATGAATTCAGGATTATATGACACAGTATAGCCAAAATTGCTCATCTTTTCAGCAACAGTGTCGGAGTATCCGGGCATCGTGGTGCAGCATATAATGAAGTGTTTTTTTAATTGATTTCCATAAGTAAGCAACTTTTCTACAACACCATCAACTTGTGAATGGTCATATTTTCCGTCTGGTAGTGAAGGGGTCGCAACAACAACATATAGGACATCGGAATAATCTAACGCCTCTTTGATGTCTGTTGTGGCTCTAAAGTTTTTTGATTTGTTTAGGTGCTCAACAACTCCTTGTTCATCACTTTCCAATGTCTTACTATTGATAGATTTAACATATTCTTCGTTAATATCTACTCCCAATACATCATAGCCGCACTTTTCCAAGGTCAAAGAAAAACATATTCCCAATCTTCCGATTCCAATAACAGATACTTTTTTCATCTTATTCTCCAACCTTGTATATCGGTACGTCTACCATTTTGTGTTTATTTTTGTTATGAAAAAAATTGTAAATGCTTAGAACCTCTTCTTGCCTTGGGCTTAGTAATTGACTTTCTCCAATCTCAATGTATTTCATAGCCCATTCTAGTTCCTCGTATGATGCTCCTATTTGAGATTCATCCGTTCTAGAATCATCCCATAGACCATCAGTAGGTGGGGCATTCAAAATCTGCTCACTAATTTCTAGAGATTTTGACATCATCCTAACTTCGCTTTTTGTTAAATCCGCTATTGGGCTGATATCTACACCGCCATCGCCATGTTTTGTAAAAAATCCAACACCAAAATCCTCAACTTTATTTCCTGTTCCAACAACAATACCGGATTTAGATGTGGCTAAATAATACAGCACCATCATTCTCATTCTAGATTTAGAATTAGCATTTGATAGTAAATTGTGTGCGCTAGTTTCCTTAAAAATCTTTTCAAAAGAATTATAGGCATCGCTAGCATCTATATAAATTTCTTCGACATTATCATATTTTTCACACAACCAGTCGCAATGTACCTGTGAAAGGTGAGTGTTTTCTTTTTTTGAGTTGATTGGTATATTTACAATATATGTTTTTTTGCCAGTCATTGCACACAAAGTGGAGGAAAGAGCAGAATCTACTCCTCCCGATACTCCAATAACAAAGCATTGCATTTTGCTTTTATCGAGGTAGTCATTTAGCCAATCGGATATTTCATTTGCTATATTTCTATTTGTCATGCTACTAACTCCGCTGTTGCCTTATATCTTCCCACCCTGCGACCGTACCAAAGAACTTCTTTAGCCCAGTTAAAGAGATCGGAATTGTAATTTTTAGAATTAAATTTTATTTTATTTACTTTCTTTTGAAGTTTTTCTCCCTTCTCAATTACATCATGAATATTGTAGGAGAAGTTTTCTTCAAAAGGGTACGACCTATTTGGATCACTTAATCTATTGTATTGGTATTTGAAAACTTCTTTAACAATATCCTCGTCAATATCTGGATAATAATTATCCAAAAAGAGTTTCATTTCTTTATAAAACTTGTCTTTGTTATTGCCCTTTGCTATTCTAATACAAGTTGATTCATCAACAGCCCAGTTAATATCTCCAGCGCCGTCTATAACATAGCCCCAATGTCTTTTATTGTCTATAATATTTCTTAGATCACCCTTGATAGTGTGATATTCTTTACCAATAAAAGTATTTTTATTTTTTTTAGCAAAGTCAATAAAATTACTATAAAATTCTTTCAATGGAACATTATATATCTTATTCATTGCCCTAGATATAAACTGCATTGGTCCAAGATAATGACCAAAAATAATTGCCCATCTAAACTGGTGACCTTCTATCCAGTCTTCCTCAGTGAGTTTGTCTGTCTTTGTAATAAATTCCACTGTGTCGTTACTAAGTTTTTCAGTAATGTGCCTATGAGAAAATCTTGGCTGAGTGGTTGAGGTTGTAATACCATACTTTTCAACATATTGTTGAGAAGCGATTGGAGCATTGGGCAGCAACATCATCAGGTGAATATCCAAATAATTGTGATATCCATACTCCATGATTTGTGCTATGCCATCTTTAAAAGTTTCAACAGTTTCCTCTGGGAGACCCCAGATCAATTCAACATAGCTGCCTATACCCTCTCCCTCATATAATTCAATGAAGTCTTTTAATTTACCATCATCAATATTCTTTCTTTTAATCGCCTTCAATACATCAGGGTTCATAGACTGTAGAGCAATAGTCATACCTTTTTGAGCTTTTGCTTCTTCAAATACCTTTGCTATGTTAAGAACCTTATCTGCCTTTCCCTTAAGCCAAGTTACCCTGTAAGCGTGTGGATAACCTGTTTTCTCTTTCACCCCTTTGACAAACATAGCCAAATCATAATCGTCTTGATATTTCAGTCCGAAATTTGAACTAGCGTCTGTTACATATTCAATTTTATTCTCTGCTATCCATTCAATTTCTTTTCTAGTTTTTTCATAACTTGTTTTAACTTTCGCGTAGTATTGCTCTCCAATCTCACAAAATGCACAACTAAATGGGCAACCTCTATTGGATTCTACGCTAACATTATAAGCCAAACCCCTGTCGTTACTGGATAATATCCTATCAAAAGACCCATCCAAAAATGGACTCGGAACGTTTTGAATATCATCCATCCTAGGTCTTGGAGGGGCAGTGACTTCCTTGCCACCAATATTAACAGTGCATCCAAGAATACTCGTGTAGTCTGGGAATTTGCTTAGGTTTTCTTTAAGGATTTCGTGGAAAGATTGCTCTCCCTCGTGATGAACTAAGAGATCAACATATGGATGATCTTCAAAAAAACTATCACTCCTATCCTGCATTGGCTGATGCTGACCTCCAAAAACAATTAGGCAGTCTGGGTATTTCTCCTTTACGCTCTTGGCTATGTCGCAATTTAAGTTCCAATTCCACATAAAGCAGGAAAAACCCAAAACATCAGGATTCTCTATTTTAGAAAGTATATCATCTAACTCTTCTCTATAATAAAACCACTCTTTAAGTTGGTAATTGTCACTTATTTCTGGCTTTGCCTTACAGTAGGACCATACGACTCCAGAGCTATAGGGCAAATATACTTGATTTGCAAATATGTCAGATAATTCAAAAAGATAAACATTTCTCATCTTATATAACTCTCCAAGTGCTAGGATAGAAGCCTCTTTCTACTCTTCCATCATCTGGTATTGTATAATTTTTTGGCGCAATTACAATTTTATCTTCTTTATCGTTCAAAAAAGCAGCCCAATAGCCAAATGAAGTTTGGTGAGAGGCAATATGGTGATCACAGTTTTTCATTGCTGCAAAATCTTCTATGTCGGATCTGCCCTCACAATAAACGAATCTATCATCTTTTATGTTCTCTCTACACCAATCAATATCACTCTGGTTGTGATTCATACCTTTTTGAGATCCGCCCGAAAAAACTAAAAACTTAACATTATGATTATCAAAATGCTCTAGTGCTCTAAAGAAATAACTACCAAATATACTTTCTTTTGTTAAGGTGTCACTTTTGCCATAATAATCCTTAACTATCCCCCCAGACCCGTCTGTGTTATCTCCCCTTCTAAAGTGGACACTAACAATTTTCTCATTACTAGTTCTAAAATTATTAATATATTCTTTTGCAGATTCTTCTAAATCACCAATCAATCCCAGATCTTTTCTGATTACAGCTTGATGTTTGATAAAATATTGGCTGTTTTGAAAATACCCGTGAAAATTAACATTATCCGGTATGTCGAACACTTGTGGGTAATAAAGTGTATGATTTGGCTCATGAAACGTGTGTTTTATTTTTTCCAAATCATCATCTTGTAAATAATCGCATTGAATATTGTATTTTGTTAGAAGGCAAGGTTGGCTTTTCAAGCCTGCCCAATATATTTCTGATGGGTCTGGTATTTTCATCTCGAACCCTGTCTCTATAGATACAGAGCGCAGCATAGCATACTGAAATAATTGATTTCCTAAGCGACCATATTTACCAAGCTCAACAAATGTGATCACTTATCTTACCTCTACATCTTTAAATAAATCAAATTCTGTTAAATCTTTATATGGAGGATCTTCTGGGATGTCGGGCATATGCTCGGGATAATTTTGCATAAGAGTTAGACCTCTCGCTGCTTGTTCTGGAGTCATATACATATTCCAGCCCTCTTCATCAATCATATCCTCGTGATATCTCATACCGTCAGTTCTACCTTCATAACGTCGTGCCTTTAACCATTTTACTGCCTCAATATCATCAAGCAAAATCATGCCACCTTTTCCAATTTTAAGATGTTTTTTAATATGAAATGACAAACACATCATTGTTCCGGGGATGTACATATTTGATGTTAACCTCTTTGCTGCATCATAAATTGGAAAAGGCTTTAATTGATAAATGCCCTGCCACTTAACGTTCTCGAATACTAATTTTCCACCTGCTTGCATAATTGATTGAGGAGGTGAAAGGTAAGTTCTATTTGGAATTACCACTTCTTTGTCTACTATATTATACCACTTACAAGCTAAAAACAAGGCATTTGTGCAACTATTTACAGATACAGCATATGGAGCACCTGTATAATGTGCAACCTCTTCTTCAAACATTTGAACTACTTTATATGGATTATGCAGCATTATTCCTTCTCCAAAATATAATATTTTTCTTTAAATCCACAAGCCTTAAACAATCTCATACTTGCTTCATTCTCTAACTTTACCTTTGCAAAAGCATTAGGGTGTATTTTCATGAGTTCATTAATCATAAACTTTCCAACACCTTGCCCTTGAAAATCTGGGTGTGTAGCCACCCTGATGTCTTTTTCAATTACACCGACATAACCTGCTGGCTTTTCCTCGACTAAACAGATATAATAACACTGTTCGCGAAGCATCATGTGCATATAATGTCGAAGTGCAGTTATATTTTCTTGCTGAATAAAGCCGGTCTTTACCTCTTCATGGTTGCGAAGGTTCCTAATAAATTCCCAATATTGTTTTTTATTTTTTATTAATTCCATCTATACACACGAGCTAAAAAGATCAGGGTGGAATGAGTTATTGTGGTAAGCCCTAAGATAATCTCTTTCGATTGTTAGTCCAATATAAGGATGCAAAGTTGTACCGATATCAATATACGTATTTTTATCGTTGTGCTTGAAAAGTTCATAAATAAGAACCTCACTTAAGCTGCTTGCAGAGAACAAAAATACATGATCTGTTATCTTGTTCTCATCTACCCACTTTTTAATCTCGCCAATCAAGTGGTGGTCATTGACAATACAATTTTTTCCTACACGAAAATCTTTTATAACGTCAAGCCCACTGTTAGATAGGTCAGAGTTCTCACTACAGATAAAGACAACTTTTTTCTTTTTTAACTCAGGGATAAAGTGACCAACAAACAGAGGATAGTTTGAGTTAACAAGCAGATTTGTTGAAGTTAAGTTGTCGTCGACCTGACCATATAGTTCATGCATCCATGGGGCAAACTCTTTTGATGCACAAGTACATCCCTTACAAATGCCACCGACAAAATAGTTTTCTTTTTTGTATTTATATGCTTCTATTAGAGCATCTTTTAAAAAGCCGTGCTGTTTTGGATCGTAATGCTTATGGTCGTCGGATGAATATCCAAAGTTATAATGAGTTTCTCCCATTACAACATGATCATCTGCAAGTTTTAATTCTTTGTCTTGCATGACGCAGATCTCGCCATCAGAAAAGCGAGTGTATGCAAATGGCTCGTTGCGCTTTAATTTACCGAGTAGATTAAAAAAATCTTCTTCAAACTTCATCCTTTAAGACCTCATACACTTTTTCAGCAGCGTATCCGTCTCCGTAAGGGCAGTCTCCGACAGGTATGTGATCTGCGTTGACTTGATTAAAGATTTTTTCTAACCCTTCCGGCTCTAGACACATAAAAGCAAAAGTATTGACACCCTCAAGTCTTTCAGTTGTTTTTCGGCAGACAATACATTTCTTTTTTAGGAAAGAAGTTTCTTCTTGTAAGCCGCCAGAATCGCTAATAACGAGCCTTGTTTGAGCCAATAACTTTATGAATTCATTATACTCCATTGGCTCAACAATTTTAAGGTTTTTTAATAGATGTTTGTGTTTTTGCACGTTTGGATTTGGGTGCATGGGAATGATAAATTCCAAGTCTTTATTTGCTTCTGCAATCTTATCAATTTCCTTAAACCAACGATCAATTATCTCATGATTTTCACGACGATGCATCGTTACAACAACTTTATTAGTATATTCTGTTTTAACGTCTCGTAGATTATCCAGCACAGTGTTGCCAACCATTTCAATCCTACCTGCAACCTTTTCGTTAGACAGGTATATACTGGAAAGTTCAGTCGGGCAAAGATGTAGATCGGTAAGTCTTGAAATTGCTTGACGATTAAACTCTTCTGGGTAGGGATCCCAAATGTTATATGTTCTTAGTCCCGCTTCTAAATGGACGACCTTTAATTTCCTATGAAATGCTGCTAGCGCAATAGCAAAAGCAGATGTAGTATCGCCTTGAATCATAACGTGAGTTATATCGTCGTCCCAAATACCTGAATCAACCATAACAGAGCCAACGATAGAGTCTAATCTGTTGGGACCATCATTGATTTTTAACTTCATGTCAACAGAATCAATGACTTGTTTGGGGAGTAGATCAACGTGTTGTCCCGAGAAAAGAGTTTTATATGCAATACCCTTATCGTCAAACATATCAATGACAGGTTTTAATTTAATCCACTCTGGTCTTGTTCCGAATGCTATTAGAAATTTCACTCCGTCCACCTTGGGTATGGGGAATTATTTGCTTTTTTAAAAGCATCAACAAACTCTTCTTCCCACTCAGATTTCACATCCGAATCAATTGGTCTACGAGGGGGAAGATAAATATTTTTGCCGTTTTCTAATGTTTGCCTCAAAGTATCAACAACAAATTTACTATCTGTATGTCTTGCTATCTTTATATTCCATTTTGAATTTTCTCTAGGCTTATAATCATCATTGAGATATTCGAATAAAGCGTCAATCGTTAAACTGTCAGCATTATCGCAGAATTCTTCCATAGAGCATTCAGGCTGATATTGAAACTCCTTTGTTACCAAGATCTTGCCAGCGTCAACTACCTTGTCTAATTCCATGATAGAAATTCCCCATGTCCCAGTGTTGAGCATCCTGCCCCAGACATAAGAAGCACCACCTTGAACATAGGGCAAAACTGCTCCATGATTGCCTATAACCTTGTGTTCTTCTAAAACACGCTCAGGAACAATCCTTGAGTCACCCAAACATATTACTAAGTCTGAATCGATATCTAACAAATTGTCCCAATTGTTGCTAGTGTCTAGCACTATGTTGTGCTCTAAACAAAAATCACCCAAAGGAACAAAATTTACTTTATTGGCGGATTTGTCTTCCGGCAATCCGAAGACATGAGTTACTTCATAGCCCTCTTTGACGAGCCTTTCAAGACCTATTTTGGTTTGCTTTGTGTTTCCTATTAGTGCTATTTTCATTACATACTCAAGATTTTATCTGCGAATCTAGATGCCATTTCGTGATACCCTTCGTTATCAAAATGTACGCCGTCAATTAGGTACGCATCCATTTTAGACATATCACAAACTTCAAACTTCAATTCTTTTGAAAGCTTAATAACCTCTTTTGAGTAGATGTCTGTATGTTCTCTGTTTGATTGATAATAAGGAGAGAATTCTAGTTCTGGCAGTGTCCCGACGATTGGAGTCATTCCATTAGCCTTAGCAGACATGATGATTTGCCTAAGATTATCTCGGTAAACTTCAATTGGCATTGGCTTTTTTGTATCATTTGTACCAATAAGAAGAAGCATAATCTTGCAGCTTCTGTTTGATTTCATAATGCCCCATGATCGCCTCAATAAATCGGAACTTGTCTCCCCATTGATTCCGTAGTTATGGCAGATGTAAAATTCACCAGTCTTTTCACTAAGAATTTTTCCTAATTCTGCGGGATATGACCTTCCGTATCTATCTCTTGCTCCATAGGTTAAAGAGTCCCCTAAACAAAGTATTTCATTCCAAATCATTTTTGTACCTCTGGTTTAATATTGTGTACTGTTTTCCAACCGCCAACAAGAGAGTTGTTTATGCAATTATCTCTCTCGCTAAAAAACTGTTGATGAGAAACAGCTTGATTATTTGATGTCGCTTTAGAGTCTACACCAAGTTCGTACCCAAGTAAAGACCCGTGTAAACTTTTATCTTCTGGTGGGTGGGGAGGACAATAAGTTTGTATTCCCCCGTACTTCTGGGCTGTGTAGGAGAAATGTATATCCTCTCCATTATCCCAAGTTGGAGGCTTTTCTCTCCATAAGTGTGATAGCCACTCGCGCTTAAAGAACCAAGCGTGACCTACATAGTCAACCCTCATTGTTTCTTCGTTTTGTCGAGGCCAGCCTGATCTTTCAGGTTCATATTGCATAGCCCTAGCGCCGGTCTGAACGTATCCAGCGCTTCCCATGATGCCTTCGTTAGTTTTCATTGTTTCCAAGCAGTTTTCAAACCACTTTTCACCGGGGATTGTATCGTCGTCAAAAATGGCTACGTATTCAGTGTCAGCCAACAAAGCAGCGGCAAACCTTCCATAGAACTTCCAGTTGTAATCATTGTGGCAAATTCTATCAAAGCCCAGTTCCTTAAAGTCAAATCCATGATTATCCTCGTGGTCGTTTACCCACAGCCAAATCTGTGTTGGTCTGGTTGTTTGCTTCCTGATCGCATCAATCTGCATTTTGAGATTGTATGGGCGTCGATAAGCATTTAAAATAACTGTAATAGGTGCCTCTGTGGTCTCGGCTCTTTTCTCGCTTTCCAGAGACTCTACAATTTTGTCAATAACCACAGTTTTTTGGGACTTTACGAAGTCTAAAAGCTCTTGCCCTTTATATTTGGGGAACCATTCCTCGCTTACACAGCCGAGGTTATTATTCGTTTTAAGTTTACAGTTTAGGATACGGGCTTCGACAGCCAAGCGGCAGAAAGTTTCCATAACTTGCGAGAAAAAAACCAAACCATCGTGTTGGGCTAATTGCCCAATGAATTCATCGTAGCTGAGAGAGCCGATCAAGTTGTAATCGATTTTGTTTTTCTGGCAGAAGTCCTTTGCTTGATATGTGCCTTTGATCTGATTAGTGCTATTAAGTACAGCCATCTTACCATTCTTCTTCGTATCTACATAATCTTGCAGAGTTTCAAGTTCGGACTCTGACCACAAAGAACAGCCAAGATTGATTACGTTAGCTCCCCTAATGTTTTTACTGATTACTTCAGCGTGTAGTTTAGATTGAGCAAACACTGCTTTGGCATTCTGATAGAAGTCCAGATTTAGCAATCTGTTGGCTGGAACTTTATGATCCTTATATGGGGAAGGATCTCTACCGACAATGTATTTGTGGTCGTGCTCGTAAATCACATAATCACAAGTTTGTAGCAAGTTGATACACATACCGGGCAGCATAACAAAGTTAGAGACAATAAAAAGCTTGTCTGCGTTGTCTTTGATTAGCTTTTCTGTTACTTGCTTGGATTTTATTCTAGTTACAGAATAACCTATTTCAACGAGAGAAGAGACGACAATCTCATCTACGAGTTCGCCGCCTCCCCTAATCTCTGTCGAGTAAAAATCTGCTATGTGGATTATACTTTTCATTAATCGAAACTCACCAACATATTTTCGAGAGGAATATCCTCTGCTTTCGGAAGAACAGCATTTGCAAAAGCGTCATGTTGTTTATCGCTTTCAAATTCTTTTCTCACCCAAGCCTTTAATTTGCTCGCCATATTTTTATATTTATCATAATTGTTTAAGACGTCATCAAGAACATTTTTATAACTACCTTCTTCTGGGTAACTCCATGAAGAGTCGGCTTGAAGTACCCCATCCCAAACTGCTTCTTTCTGAACTGGTGCAATAGTGTAATCTACCTCTCCGAACATGGGCTTCATAATAGTTTGTGTCTTCTTTTTAGAGCCTTTTTTTCTTTGTTTTTCCGGCATATTTAAAAAATCACACTGACCGCTCCAGTTTGTCGTTACAATTGGAAGTCCCGTATAAGCTGCCTCAAAGAGGGGGAGTCCAAATCCCTCTCCATGTGAAAGAGAAACTAAAGATTTTATTTTTGGATGTGAATATAAGCCGATCATTTCCTCATCGGACATGTCTCCATGAAGAAGATAAATTTTACACTTTGCTCCATCGTCTATTAAAGATTTTAAAGCATTTTCACTATAGTTTTTATCCATGGTTGAGTTATTTCTAACAAAACCCTTCACAACTAGCCCAACATCGGGATTATCCTTGAATTGCTCAACAAACCACTTTATAGTGTTTGCTGTATTTTTTCTGGGACCCCACTGGGATACCATTAGGAAGTTAAAATCTGTTTCAAAATCTAATTTTACAGACTTCTTTTTGTTTAATTTTGCAGGATAATTGACAACTTCAACGGGAGTTTTTACAGATACATCTCCAACATATCGATTTGTGTCCTTATCGTGCGCTCTGTATATTGTGTTTATTAAAGTGTCCTTAGAATGATTTGAAATAACAATAATTTTATCCATTAAATTACTTTTTTCAATCCATCCGGGGGCAATTTTTGTTGTTTCAATTCCGGCAGTATACCCAATATTAATAGGTGCCATCTTTTCCCACTCATTTGGAATTGTAATTTGAAGGGATAAATCAAATCCTTGTTTATCTTGGATATGGTGATAAGTTTTTTTAACCAAAAAGTCTATATATTGCCTCTCTTCATCGTCTTGCAATACCCATCCCGTTTGTCCCCAGTTTGTGTTAGCTACATATATATCAAATCTATCTTCATGCTTTCTTAAAGAACGGAGAGCAAACCTAGCCTGTTCTCCATAGCCAGACCTGCTAAGAATAGGTCCCCTAACAATTATCTTTTTTCTCATAATTTAATTTACCTTTTTAAAAGTCCAAGGAGAATAATTTTTTCTATTTTCCCAAGATCCGTGCTTTTCATGAACTTTATCTAGAATATCAACCCACCCAGATTGGTATTTTTCAAAAGAATAGTTTTCAACTACGTGCTGCCTTCCAGCCTGACCAAGAGCTTCTCTCTCTTCTTTTGTCATTTTATACATCTTTTCCATCGCAGACACAACTTGATCTTCCGATACACGATCCTCAAATATGTAGGGCACTTGTTGAGACCCGATAAGGGCTCTGGATGCTGGCTCCAATCCGATTCCGAATGACTGTTCTCCATCCGTAACTTGCTCCTGCAATCCACCAGTCATAGTAGCCACAATGGGCGTTCCACATGATAAAGATTCAAGCGTTGCTAGCCCAAAACCTTCTGCATCTGAGATATTAATTGTGCAGTCTGCTATATTGTACATTTTAGCCAGATAGTCTAATCCAACTTTTTCTTTTGATAGCCTAACTTGACCCTGATGAAGACCGAAATGAGATAATAAATGCTCCAGCGGCTGCCCATATGGATCACTTGGGTCCGTATGCATAATCAAGACTGCTTTGTCATGCCCTACTCTGTCGCAGAACTTCTTGAACCAATATATTAAACTACCACTTTGTTTTCTCTTGGCATTTCTATTGTTCCAAAAAAATACAAACTTATCTTCCAAGTCGTGCTCTTTTAGAATTTGGTCATTTTCTTCTTGTGAATGAGGCTTAAAGAAATGAGAGTCGACTGCGTGAGGAAAATAGATGTTTTCTACATTCGAAGTTACTTCAGAAACGATTCTATGTGTTAATTTGGAGATAGAAACTACCATATCGTTTGACTCATAAAAGCCCCTGTTAAAGACCGGGGCTGGATCATTATCCCACACATGGTAATAGACCATCGGAATGTGAGATCTAACTTCATTATCTACAGCCCAAAGCCATTCATAGAATCTTGGATCTGTCATGAACCATAAAATGTCTGGCTTGTGTGTCCTCAATAGAGATCTTATTTGATCCGGGGTCCCATATCCATCGATTGGGATAATGATCCAATCATCCCCATGTCCTTCTACTTTCTGTGGGGTGTAGTCGACGTGTTTCATTGCTCCGCCGAGAGATATAACTTGGTACCTTCCTGTCTCTAAGAGAGCTTCAATCATATATCTTGTCTGGTTTGATACGCCAGATGTGGAAAGAGGGTGATCACTAATCGTTAATAATTTTATTTTTTTATCAGTCATGGGCAATGTTCCGTTTTGTGAAATTCGCACTTGCGGCAAGCAAGTCTGTTCTTAATGAAGTTTTTCTTTTCAATATTATAAATTGCATTTTCTAGAAATTTAAGTGCGTTTTGAGTTTTTCTAGGACCGCTTGTTACACGAAAGATTTCTACTCTATTATTCTTCGCAGTTCTCTTAAGGAGGGCAAAGTGCGTCTCTATCATCTTTGGGTCAACATTATGCTTCTTTGCCCAGAAGTGTTTGTAGAAGGTAAGCTGGTAAGTGATCATTGGGTCTGCTTTTTTGCGAGCATCCCATCCCCAAGAGCAGGTTTTCCAGTCAATGATGTGTACTTTGCCGTCAGATGTCTTAATAACCAAGTCAATAAAGCCTTTGAACTTGTTTTTTTCATCACAATTAAAATCTTTGATCATTTCCATCAAATCTTCTTCGGCTTCAAGCACTTCATACTCTCCAAAGTGTTCCTCCATAGCAGGAAACACCTCGTCGAGGATCAAAGGACCTTGATTTTCCATAGAATTGACTAATTTAGGGTCTTTTTGGGCATTTTCAGGCAGTTTTTCGAGTGTTTCTTTGAATTTTAGGCTAAAAAACGACTTTTTATCGTCTAAACCCTCGGTCATCATCTTCTCACAGGTGTCGTGAATAGCGTTACCAAAAGCAGTAAAAGCGTTGCCTTGGAAGCCTTTTACCTTGTCTATGTTCATTAATTTGTGATAATAAGGGCAAAAGTTCCAGTTTTTTGCCTCAGAAAAGCTAATGTGACCCATTTCTACTCCATGTCTGCTAAAGTTTCTATCCTATTATACAGTATGGGGCTAATATTAGCAAGTGTTTTTAAATCTTTGTGTAAGAAATAAGCCTCGAAACCTCTGGCGAAGTATTCCCTAACAGAGGTCGATGCGTAGGGTGAATAAAACAGACCATTAGCGTAAGCATTGAGGGCTGGATAACCTATCTGCGTGTAAAGATACTCGTCGAAGTCCTCATTGTAGTCTGGGTTTTGAAAATAAACAAGATCCATCATTGGTTCTTCATACGCTTTGAGGATTTGAAAAAGTTTTTCTCTTTTTCCTAGAAATTCATTCTGCACCCTACCATCTCCGTAGATTTGCTCATAATATTTCTCTTCGACAGAGTGGGCAATCTCATGAACAATGTCATCAGCCATGTCTTCGGCATTATCTTGGACATTAATTATGTAGATTGCGCCCTCTTCATACGCAGCATTTGTATTTCTTTCTTGAAAAAAAGAAAAGTCCCCAACATAGATTACATCTATATTAGAGACAAGGAAGGAAGGAAGTGAATTTTGTACTATCTCTATTACGTCTTGTAGGGTGCTCTTGTCATCTGTAAATACAAGCTCATCTTTGACATAAATCGGGATCCGAGAACCAAAAAGACTATGATGATTCAAAGACTTAGATTTATTTAGGCTCTCCCTAATGTAGTCACTCTTGCTCATTATTTTGCTGCTCTTCTTCCCAAGCTTTTCTACCAACTTCAACATCGTTTAGTGCTTGTTGATATCCACGAACAAAGTTTTCCTCTGCTACTGCCAAAACAAACTCTGGGAATTCATTTGCAAGTTGATCTACGATCATTTCTACCGTGACGTTATTCTCATCAGGGGATTGCTTTTCTCCTACATAATTAATCAACATTGTTTTAAGTTCATTTGAGGGCTCAACAACTTCATCAAGAACTTCGTTGGCGTCTTCTACTATATCTCTAAACTCAATATCCATTTTATCTCCGTTTATTTGGTGGACCCGCTCGGACTCGAACCGAGGACCTAACCGTTATGAGCGGTGTGCTCTAACCAACTGAGCTACAAGTCCAATATACAATAATATAAAGTATTATTTAAGTTTTGTCAAGAAAAAATTATAGAATCTTTGCTGCTAGGGTAGCAACCTTTGACCGCTCACCTTTTTGGAGGGTAATGTGACCTGAAATATCATGTTCCTTAAACTTTTCAACAGCATAGGTTAATCCGTTAGAAGTCTCGTCAATGTAGATATTGTCGATTTGCTCGATGTCACCAGTAAGAATTATTTTTGTTCCCTCGCCAACACGGGTAAGGATGGTTTTTAGTTCGTGTCTTGTGAGGTTTTGTGCTTCGTCAATAATAATAAAGGCATTTGTGATAGAACGCCCTCGAATGTATGTGATGGCTTCTATCTCAATGACACCCTTCTCGAAGTACATTTTGACTGTATCTCTATCATTTCCTAGTAGAAACTCTAGATTATCTTTGATGGGCATCAGCCAAGGATCCATTTTTTCCTCAAGTGTTCCGGGCAAATAGCCGATATCTTTACCAAGTGGCTGGATTGGTCTGGATACAATAAGTTTTTTATATTCATTATCATCGCCCAATACCTGCTCTAATCCTGCTGCTACTGCTAGTAGAGTTTTGCCAGAACCAGCCTGACCAATAAGGGATACAACTTCAACATCCGGGTCCATCAAGAGTTCGAGGGCAAATGATTGCTCTTTGTTTCTAGCGTCAATACCCCATACATCATCCATCTTATACATTTTTACAAGAGGGTCGTTGTATTTATAAAACCTAGCCAAAGCAGTTTTCTTGTCGTTTGAGTTAGACACGAGCATTACATACTGATTTGGTTGGAGTTTTATTTCTTCTTTATCAGCAAAAATGTCTTCGCCAGCGTAGAATGAATCAACGACTTGCTCGTCGACAAGGTATTTTGTAAGACCTGTGAATACCTCGTCTTTGTTTTCAACTGTATCGTGAGCCACATAATCTTCACACAATAATCCAAGAGAATCGCATTTGACGCGCATGTTGATGTCTTGCGAAACAACAACGACTTTTTTTCTTTTGTATTTTGCTTTTTCTGTAAGAGCGGTGGCTATGATTTGGTTATCTGGGACCGATAAGTCAAAATCGTGTGGTAAGCCTTCTGTTTCGTAGTGCTGAACGAACAGTTTGCCTTTGCCTTCTCCAAGAGAAACTCCCTTGAAAAGGCTGCCTTTTGTCCTATAAACATCTAGGATCCGGATGACATAGCGAGCATTAAATCCTGCTCCATCTTGTCTGGCTTTGTTTTTATCTATTTCATCTAAAACTTTAAGAGGGACAACAATATCGTTCTCCTCGAAGTGTTTTAAACAGTTAGGATCTGATAGGAAGACGCAGGTGTCTAATACGAATGTTTTTTTCACAGGATTACCTCGTGTTATAAATACTACCAGAAAATATTAAAGTTTAAACTTTTTTAAAACTACTTAAAGTATGCGTAAAAGAGTCATACAAATACTAACACTATTCCTATTTAGTCTTTCAGCACTTTCTTGTGCTACGTCGAATCTAGACTTTTCGAGAGACGCTCGTGATACATTTGTTAAAATAAAACAAAAGGTTGTGATCACAGTTTGTAATCCAGCAGATCCTGCTGAGTGCCTATCAAAAGAGGCACGATCTAGCGGTTCTGGTGCTGTTGTTATGAGAACAAACGCTGGATCTTATGTCCTTACTGCTGGTCACGTTTGTTCTTTTGAGCAAGAAATGGGATTGGCTGTTTCACTTGGTGCTGCAAAAATAGATGTCGAGATGAAATCAGTTAATTTCAAGCTTGGAGAATACACCTCTGATATTATTAATGTTGATAATAACATTGATACTTGTATTTTATTCGCTCACAATCTCTATACAACAAAGGTAGCGAAACTTGCTGGACCTATGACTTCGGTAGAACCGGGGGAAAGGGTTTATAATGTTGCTGCCCCAGTTGGTATCTTCTATAAAGATGTTGTCCCATTATTGGAAGGCTTCTTTATGGGTGATAGAGATTTGAGGGCTTATTATTCTATACCTGCGATGGGTGGTAGTTCTGGGTCTCCTATTTTCAACAAGGACGATGAGATTGTAGGAATGATTCACTCTGTTAATGTTTATTTCCCAGTTGTATCTGTATCTCCTCCTAAAGATCTTTTACGTGAGTTCGTTATAAACAGTATTCGTATGGGAGAAGAAAAAAGATTAAGTAAAGTTAAAGAAAAGTCAAAAGAAGAAAAAAGCTCAGTTTGGGAGGCATTGGGATTGTCCGAGCCTTCCAAAATGAGCGATTTTGATATTGACTTAAATTTTTAGTATCGAGAGGGGGATTCGAACCCCCACACACGCTTTAGTGCGGCAGATTTTAAGTCTGCTGTGTCTACCAGTTCCACCACCCCGACATATTCATTTTTATAATATATAATATTTTTTTGTCAAAGTAAAGACATTAGTGTTACGTTTTAATACTTATTAATAGAAAGGAACTTTTATGATGTAGTTAGGTTATTATGATTTCAGCCGGATTGTTTATTTATATATTGGCGCTTCATTATTTGGGAGATTATTTATTCCAACCCTACTCTATGTCCGTAGAAAAATCCGAAAATCAAATAACAATGCTAGCCCACGTATGGATTTATGCATGCACTCTTTATATAGGGTTAGTTCTTGTTGTTGGTATAGAGCCTGCTTTAAAATTTGCTGGTCTTAACTTTATTTTTCACTATGTCGTTGATTATTTGACCAGCAGAGTTATTTCAGACAACTCTTCTAAGTTGCTATTGGATCCCGATGATACAAAGCCCATACACAAACGGCTTAGTCTTTGGGGTCCAATTAGCCTTCTTGGGTTTGACCAGTTCCTTCACCACTCTCTTCTTTTGATAGCGGCTTATCTAGTCCTCTAGGTGTTTAATTCTTTCCATTAATTTACTTAATTTGTCGACTTCTTCTAGTGTGTTCGCCAACACCTTGTCCAAGGTAAGCAATAAATATTTGTTATCTTTTAAACTCTCGCCTAAATTCCAGACAGGCACAATGTTTAGTTTTTCGCAGAGTTCTGCTTCTTTTTTGGGGGTATTAAACGAAGACCGCCCTCCTCCGTTTCCAAAGAAGTCTGGCTTGACTGTTTCCAAAGCAGAGCAAGCTGTGCCGTCATAGTCGTCAAATCCTACGACTTCCGATACGTAAGGGACTGACTTTACAAGTTCTTGTCTTACTTCAAATGGGGCTAATATGTAGCCCTTCTTTTTGATAATCCACTCATCACTATTTAATGCGACGACGACATCGCCGTATTCTGATGCTTCTTTTAAAAGTAAAATGTGACCGATGTGAAGC
>UEXM01000318.1_pt1 | contig 53964 bp, 58 predicted proteins | sample 1796661 | NCBI WGS metagenome assembly UEXM01 (sample SAMEA4772469, study PRJEB27181) | metagenome | reverse complement strand
GATCTAATCTTTTTCAGCGAGATCGCGGCCACCCCCGGCGACTGCCACCCCCCTCCCCCCCGGTGTCGTATACAACCACGGCCTATTTTGGGAATTTTGCAACTGTAAATGGCCCCAAGCCGACTTCTAGGCACACAATATTCGTAAAGGTACTAGATACAGTGGTTTTGGAGAATACAAACACCTTGTAAAGTATTTAGCTAATTGCTATACTAAGCCACCAAGTACCAATCTAGTTGTAGCGACTAGGACAACCACATGAGAGATCATCCCGAAGAGGATACTGGGGCAGACGGCATACTGTTCGATGCTGGATTACCCTTCTACATCGATCACGACTTACAGGTAAATACCAGCGGCACACTGTTTGTGCAGTCTACTATTGAAGTCGGGGACATAGACAGGCTGACTGTCTTGAAACCTTTCTATGAAATAATCACTGACATCCTCGACAACGTAGAAGATGACTACGGTGAGTTATATGCCATAGCAAATGAACTTAATAGAGAAGCAGAAAGGCTAAGGGACTTAGCACAGAGGATAGAAGACAGCGGCCAGAGTGTAGCTGATCTTTTTGGTGCTGACTATCGACCAACAAGCTAATCTCTTTGGCTGGGAAAGCCTATCTCAGGTAGTTGGAGATTCTAAGGTATGCACTAAGTGCGGTACTGAGAAGTCTCTGTCTGAGTATGGGACTGTTAATGGCGGGCTGAAGCGTCCTGAGTGCCGCAAGTGCATGAATGGGATGGTAGCCATTAGAAACAGGCTACGGTCTACTGTGAGCGAACCCCCGGCAGACTACTGTTGCCCAATATGCAATAAGACCGCCGATCAGGTTAAAGACTACGGCGGTAAGCGTAACAGGCCTTGGGTATTAGACCACTGCCATCAGTCTAATGAATTTAGAGGTTGGCTATGTCATAGATGCAACCGTGCGTTAGGCGGCTTCTCTGATGATGTAGACTACCTAAAGAGAGCTATTCAATACCTACAAGCATAGCGGGTATGCCACTTATCTATCTACTCCTTAGATCACCTAATTGTTATAATGTGATCACATATAGTTAAGGAGATAAGATATGTTCACTAAGTTATTTGCAATACTCGTACACACATTCACAGGCGAGAGTGCATTACTCAAGAGCCTACAGAAGACCCAACAGCAAAGGGCTGACTACTGGATCTTACAGAATATGACAGACAAGGATTTGAGGGATATCGGCATTACCCGTGGAGAGATTAGCTCTAAGGTATTTGGCGGGTAGACTGCTTTAAGTAATCTACTTAGACACCTACCCCCATACTAGGGTGACTTAGAGTATGTATATAGTATACCGCTCAACCGACAATTCATTATACCCATTAATTACCTAACTGTCAATGTAAATAGTTAGCAACAGCACCTAATTAGGGGCTTGACCAAGTGTTACATTAAATGGTAAAATGAAGGATAAATAAAATTGTCGTTTAATTTATATTATATACGCGCTGCAATTCAAGAGCGCACAGGCCGAGTGCTAAAGTTCGATCACATCAAGAGACTGTTAGTAGAAGAGGGATTGGTTACTCAATCGGAGTTAGACGCCAATCCCTTAGCTAAAGAGTTCGACGGGTATGGTCGATACTTTGCCACTGAAGATTGCTCAGTAGATATACCGCTTGAGCCTAGAAGATTTATTCCAGAACTTATTGACGAGGACTTTGACGATGAAAGCTAAAGCGTGTGGCGCGGACGTAAGCCCAGCCAAGAAACGTAAGATGCCGTCCCTGAATATGGGCGGTATGGTTACTAAGAAAAAGAAGCCAGCATACGGTGGCGGTGGAATGGCCATGAAGAAACCGGGCTATAGCTACGGCGGTATGGCTGGCAAGAAAAAGTAATGTTCGTCGGGGTCTTGCTTCTCTGTATGTCGGTAACAGACGTATCTAGCTGTGACGTACAGATGAAGCCCAAGACTATTTATTCTACTCGAAAAGAATGCGCCGTAGAGATGTTTGAGATTGCCAAGTACGCAGCAAACAGATTGCAAATGGTAACCAAACCTTACTGCTTTTCAATAGAGGGACACAACATCTAGCAAAACTTTCGGGGGGGAGTGATGCTTGCAGAAATTGCAATGGCCAATGCCGCATTTGGGGTAATCAAATCGGCGGTGCAGAATGGCCGGGAATTAGCTCAGTGCGGTAAATCTATTAGTGATTTTCTAACTGCCGAAGATAGCCTTAAAGAAAAAGCTGACAGTGACAAGAAGTCTATATTTAAAAAAGTCATGGGTAAGGACACCGCCGACTTTGAAAGCTTCCTAGCCCTTGATCAAATCAAGGAACAGCGCCGTCAGCTTGAAAGCCATATGCGCCTGTATGGAAGACCCGGCCTCTACGATAGCTGGGTGGAATATCAGGGTCAGGCTAGGAAGGCGCGGAAAGAGGCTGAGAGACAGCGCAAGAAGGAGAGAGAGGAGCTTATAGAAGCCATCTCAATCTTCGTCGGAGTTATTATTATTTTTGGTCTGGCAGTAGGCGGCGGCTACCTTTTTTATATCTATAAAATGTGAGGCTTTAATGGCGGGTAAAACTAAATCTGAGAAGATTGCCGCTGGTAAAAAACGTCACGGGTTTACCGCAGTAAATAAGCCACGGCGAGGCGGACCAAAGAAGTTTGAAGTTCTAGCTGTTGAAGGTGACACGGTTAAGTACATTACCTTCGGAGACCTTAATATGGAGATCCGCAAAGATAATCCCGCAGCCCGTAAATCATTCAGAGCTAGGCACAAGTGTGACACAGCTAAATCGAAGCTAACGGCCAGATATTGGTCATGTAAGAAGTGGTGATCTAATGTCTTTAGTCAGAAATATGAACAAGCGTAAAAAGGATGGCACTAGCCGTTCTAAGAAGAATAGCACAGTGAGTGCTAAAGCTTATAAAGATATGAAGGCTGGCTGGCCCAAAAAGAATAAAAAGAAGACCTAGCTGTGACAGAGGATCGCCTCACGCGAATTGAGGACAAATTGGACGCACTTTCTAATGCAGTCATTACTCTCGCCCGAATGGAGGAGCGTATGATTACTGTTTTTAAGCGTATGGACAATATCGACGATCAACAGAAAGCTATGTGGGACCGTATCGTTAAGCTAGATCAGCTTACTGCGTCCAGAGGCCATAAGCTTCAGTTCTTTGAGCGTATCTGGTGGATCGTATTCACAGCCTCAATAGGCGCTGGGTTTGTATATATGAGGACGATGGGATGAAGACTGACAAAGAATATACCGAAAAGCAGTTGATGTTCCTAGACGCCCTTATGTCTGAGGAGTGCAAAGGCAATATTAAGAAGGCCATGCAGGCCGCTGGCTATGCGGACAACACCTCTAGCACTGTAGTCGTATCCGCCCTGAAGGATGAGATTAATGACCGGGCCGCTATGGTGATGGCTATGAATAGCACCAAGGCAGCTTGGGGTATGGTAGACGTATTAGACGATCCCGGTGCTATGGGCGCTCGTAACTCTATCTCTGCGGCTTCCCAGATACTGGACCGCACAGGCCTCATTAAGAAAGAGCAAGTAGAAGTTAAGAATACAGGCGGGGCGATGTTTATATTGCCACCGAAGAGCGACGATTGAGCATTTGGTTAGATAAGACCAGACCTAATAAGACCGCTAAAATACCATACGCATACAAGGAATCTGAACACGATCCCTTAGTTTTAGTAGCTGACGAAGATAAAGCTACAATGGTAGAAGAGGCCTTAGACTATCTGGAAGATGGACACTCCACCCGTAAGACGGCTGAGTGGCTGACATCCAAAACTGGTGACAGGATTACTCATCAGGGTCTGATACATATATGGAAGGCCCGTAGAGGCCCAGACAGCGAGAAACCATCTAAACGTCTGAAGCAGCTTGCCAAAGAAAACCGCAAGCGTAAGCCCAAGACAAAGGCTGAGAAGACACTGGCCACCGCCAAGCGTAAGCAGACAGATGCTAAACGCAGGCTGACTATGGCGAAGAAGGCCTTAAATGAGCTACAGCCTGCAAAGGAATTAGACACTTCCAACTTAGACTTCTCTATCATCGAGAGCGAAAAGCAGAAGCAGGAAGTCGTATTCGCACCCAACGAGGGACCACAGACAGAGTTCCTAGCGGCCAGCGAAAGAGAGGTACTTTATGGCGGCGCAGCCGGAGGTGGAAAAAGTTTTGGACTTCTCGCAGACCCCATGCGCTACTTTAGTAACCCTAATTTCAATGGCTTAATACTACGTCGAACCAATGACGAACTAAGAGAACTAATCTGGAAGTCTCAGGAGTTATACCCCAGAGCATTTCAAGGGGCCAAGTGGGCAGAGAAGAAATCACAGTGGACGTTTCCTAGCGGGGCCAAACTCTGGCTAACCTACCTAGAGAGAGATCAGGATGTTTTACGCTATCAAGGTCAGGCCTTTAGTTATGTAGCATTCGATGAGTTGACTCAGTATCCTACTGATTTTGCTTGGAATTATATGAGATCTCGGCTTCGTACAACCGACCCTACCCTGCCAATATACATGAGGGCGACCACAAACCCCGGTGGGGCGGGTCATGGATGGGTAAAGCGCACTTTTATCGACCCGGCTCCAGCTAATACGAAGTTTGTAGCACGGGACTTAGAGAGCGGCGAGGACATGGTCTACCCTGACGGCCATGAGAAGGCTGGGGAGCCGCTCTTCTACCGTCGATTTATACCAGCCAGCCTCAAGGATAATCCCTACTTGATGGACGGCGGACAGTACGAAGCTAACTTGCTGTCTCTACCTGAGATGCAAAGAAGGCAGTTACTTGAAGGAGATTGGGCAGTTGCAGATGGTGCGGCGTTTTCAGAGTTTAGGTCATCAGTACACGTTATTGAGCCGTATGACATACCGACTGATTGGCGTAGGTTTCGCTCATGTGACTACGGATATAGCTCTTATAGTGCTGTTCACTGGTTTGCTATTGATCCAAGCTACGGGACACTAGTCAATTACCGGGAACTATACCTGAGTAAGCACACAGGCAGAGACCTAGCGAAGGCAGTTATAGAAGCCGAAGGCGGTGAGCGCATTGACTACGGCGTACTGGACTCCAGTTGTTGGCATAATCGCGGTCAGTTAGGCCCATCTATAGCCGAAGAGATGATTTCACAGGGTACACGCTGGCGTCCTAGCGACAGAACTAACGGCGCACGGGTGGCAGGCAAGAACCGCTTCCACGAAGTTCTGAAAATAGACGAAGATACAGGCCTACCGGGCATCCAGTTCTTCAATACTTGCCGCCAGATAATCGCAGACCTGCCCGTCATACCAGCGGACCCTCGCGGTTCTGATGACATCGACCCCCGCTACGCATCAGACCACGCATACGACAGTGTCAGATACGCAGTGATGAGCCGACCTAAAGCATTCAGCCCCTTTGATATGGGCCAAGGCATTCCACAACAAGTCTGGCGTCCCGCAGACACAACATTTGGATACTAAATATGGCATTGATGGAAAAACCACTACCAGAAGACGTAACAGATACTGATATTGCAGTACCCCTCGATGAAGACGGCGATGTAGAGCAAGAAAATATCAATTTTTCTGGTGCGGTGGCCTTTGTAGACAGCCAATATACCCGCGCAAAGGACGCACGTTACTCCGACGAAGAGCGTTGGCTGGACTCTTACCGAAATTATCGCGGTATTTACTCCAGTGAGGTACAATTTACCGACACAGAGAAGTCAAAAGCCTTTATTAAGGTCACTAAGACGAAAGTATTGGCCGCTTATGCCCAAGTTGTGGACGTTCTGTTTGCTGGCAGCAAGTTTCCTATCGGTATTGAGTCCCGGCAGTTCCCAAACAACCTAGCTGAGTCCGTATCCTACGATCCAAACGCCCTGACAGACGAAAAAGTTAAGGAAAAGGTCAAGGTAGACTACAAAGTACCAACTTCCATCGTCCGCCCGGACATTGCTAAGGAGCTAGGCCTGTTTAAAGACAACCTAGAGCCAGTAAAAGACGAATTAGAGCTAGGTAGTAAGACAACACCGGGTTCCATCACCTTTGAGCCAGCAAAACGTGCCGCCCAGAAGATGGAAAAGCTAATGCACGACCAGTTGGAAGAGACTGACGCGCCTAAGCACCTTCGATCAGTAGCATTCGAGACCACACTCTTCGGTACAGGTGTATTCAAGGGTCCATTTGCTATGGATAAAGAATATCCACGCTGGGATGCGGAAGGTAACTACGACCCACTGTTTGAGACCATCCCTAAGATGGAATACGTCAGCATTTGGGACTTCTACCCCGATCCAGACGCTAGGAATATGTCTGAGGCTGAGTTTACCATCCAGCGACACCGACTCAACCGCACTCAGATGCGTTCACTAAAGAAACGGCCCCACTTCCGCTCTGAGAGCATTGAATTAGCCTTAGAATACGGCGCAGACTACCAGAGAGAGTACTGGGAGGATGCATTAGAGGACGATTCAGTAGCATCTTCTATGGATCGCTACGAAGTACTGGAATATTGGGGCATATTGGACGCAGAATTGGCTGAAGAAGCCGACATTGAGATACCTAAAGAACTAGAGGATCAGGACGAAATTCAGGTCAATATCTGGGTATCTAACGGCCAAATCCTTCGTTTAGTGCTAAATCCGTTCACACCCACCCGCATTCCTTACTTAGCAGTGCCATACGAGCTTAATCCGTACAGCTTTTTCGGCATTGGTGTGGCTGAGAATATGCTTGATACTCAATTACTCATGAATGGCTTCATGCGTATGGCGGTGGATAATGGCGCACTGTCTGGCAACCTATTAATTGAGATCGATGAGACAAACTTAGTACCGGGACAGGATATGTCTGTGTACCCCGGCAAAGTCTTTCGGAGGCAGTCAGGTCAACCGGGGACTGCGATTAATGGCACTAAGTTCCCTAACGTAAGCCAAGAGCTTTTGATGATGTTTGATAAGAGCCGCCAGCTTGCTGACGAGGCTACAGGCATCCCTAGCTACTCTCACGGTTCAGGAGCCGTTGGCGGTGTAGGTAGGACGGCTTCTGGTATGTCTATGCTCATGGGCGCTGCCGCTCAGAACATTAAGGCAGTTGTCAGAAATATAGATGACTACTTACTAGCTCCGCTTGGCCGCAGTCTGTTCAGTTTCAATATGCAATTTAATTTCGACAAAGAGTTTATTGGCGACCTCGACGTTAAGGCGCGTGGTACTGAGAGCCTCATGCGTAATGAAGTTCGTAGCCAGAGACTTCTACAGTTCATGCAGATGACGGCTAACCCTGCGATGCAGCCGTTTGTTAAATACGATTACATTTTGCGTGAGTTGGCTTCCAGTATGGACCTCGATGAAGATAAGATCTTAAACGATCCACGCGAAGCCGCTATCCAGCAAAAGATGATGGCCGAGATACAGGCACTCATGCCCCAGCCCCCAGTACCTCCACAAGGAGCAACCCCTGAAGGCGGACCTCCCTCAGTACAAGACCCAACAGGAAACGGTGGCGGTAACGTAGCCCCCGGCCAAGCACCTGAACCAGACGCAGCGGGTTTCACAGGCGGTGGCGGTGGAGCCAATGGCGGTAATGCGCCACAACCACAACAGCCGCCTCAAGGTCCAGTTCAGTAATGTGGATGCTCTTATTTTTCCAGTTAGTGAATAACAACGTAACTCACTATAAGCTAGGACAGTATCCCAGCGAAAAAGTATGTCAGGAAGAAAAAATTAAGGCTTCTGTCTTAGTGACTACGACCAATATTGCCCTCTACTGCTTTGAGGTCACCAATGGATAAAGTAAAATTACCTTTGGCCCTAGTCTTAGCTATGGCCGTACAATTAGTGGGCGCAGTCTGGTGGGTATCAAAGCAGTCCTACACAATTGATAGTCTGCGCGAAGAAGTTTCTAACCTACAGGAAATTACAGAAGTTCTAGGCGTAGACGTAGACCAATTAATACTCTTCGCCACATTTACAGAAAACCGCTGGGCCGAAGCCTATGCAGAGGACATGACCTACATCCGCCAATTCGGCACAAAGGCTGTCCCTAAAAATACAGGCAAATAATGGACAAACAGTTTTTCAGGGAGCTTCTGCCCCTAGTCAACGACAGAGAACAGTACTCCTCATTAAAGGACTACGCAAAGGCCCGTATCCTACATTACCACGGTCTGCTTGAGACTACGAAGGATCACCAGCGAGTATTAGAAATTCAGGGAGCTATAGCGGAATTGAAGCGCATAGAGACCCTGAGAGATGAAGTCACTAAGGGAGCCGAATAATGGGTCTGTACGAGTTTATGTTTGGTGGGGATGAGGTATCTGAAGAGACCGAAACTATGTTTGGGTTTACCGCAGAAGGTGCGTCACAGGAAGCAGAAAAACTTGCAGTAGATATCCCAGAGATCACTTGGAAAGACGTAGGAAATGTAGCCTTAGACTTCACCCCTATCATAGGAGACATCAAGGGCGGTTATGAGACCGTTCAGATGATTGGTGAGGAGCTATCTCAGGAAAATCCTAACTACTATCTAATTGGCGCTATGGGCGGCTTAGGGGCCGCTGCCACGATCATTGGGCTAGTGCCGGGTGCTGGTGACGCAGCCGCCGCAGCTATTAGATCAGGTGCGAGGATGATGGCGGATGGTGCTAATAAAGTAGTAGACTCTATGCCCGTCTATGATCCTAATACTCTAGGTTCTATGGGCGGCAATATGTTCCCAGATAGAAAGCCTGTTAATAAAGCTAATAAAGGTGAATTAGACCCTGCCGGACTTTCAGGAACTAGGCTTCCTGATTACGCAGATCAAATCCCTAAAGATAATATTTCAAGTGGAAACTTAATAGATAAAAGACCTTTAACTGTTGAAGAGTTACAGGAAAATAAAGCCGTACTTATTCCCGCACAAGGTGATCGTGCTGCTACAGACGAAACTTTATACGGTGTAGATGGCGTTGAGTTCGATAACCCGGTAGATCTAGATGGCGGTAGAGGGTTTATGCGTAATCCTTTTACAGGATTATGGGCTTCTGACGATAAGGTCGCCGGAAAAGTCGTACAATTATCTGACAAAATAGCAGATCAGGGCAATACTCCTTATGTAACCTATGCCTCTATGGCAGGCCAGTCTGGCGATTTTAACACTATGATGAGTGATACTGTCATGGAGTTAATTAATAAGTCGGAGATTAAACCACAGAAAGCTGCGGAGTATGATAAATGGGTTAAAGAAAATGTAGACCCTAATTGGCCCGGTATTTTAAACTCTGAGACTAAAGAATACTTACGCCTCTTACCCGAAGAGGGTGGCATAGGTGGAACCAAACGCAGGCTTCTTTGGCAGGAATTAGATAAAGATCACTATCAGAAAGATGGTTTTCCTCAGATGGGTCTTGCTAGAGTCGGCATTACAGAAAACGATCTACTAATGACCCCTAAAATGCAAACCTCTAGTGTGGGTAGAGTTAATCCAACTGGGGAGTTCTTGTCGGGTCCACAGTTAAGACATAATACATACAATAGACAAATACCGGGGGAATATAGCGGAGAACTTGAAGACGTTCCTTTGCAGCTTCTACAAAGAAATTTCTTTGAGGCAAGACGCGCTGGTGGTTTTAAACCTCAAGATGATCAAAGGTCTTTAGGGTTTAGGTCAAATACGGTAATGCCTGCGGACCAACAGATGGTTGATGAAGTCAATGCGTATAAGGCTTTAATAAGCGATTATGAAAAAGAACAATATTTAAAAAGTCTTCCCTCTGGAGGTGGACCTAAGCCAGAGCCTAAAATTTATCGCTTTGGGGATAATGGTGGACCGCCCTTAGACGATCAGATGGGTGATGTGTTCGGACCTGAGTTGGAAATAGGTACAAGTAAATTTAATGTAGAAAATCCAGACGTAGTCCTAAAAAATCACACGCTAGAAGATTTAGAGTCAATTGATTTAAGTAGAAGTACAGCGGGTGGACCTAAGAAAAATGCAAAGATTAATGCACCAATAGAAGAAGGCGCTGAAAAATCTATACGTTTAAACCTTAGCTCTAAAATAGACCCAGATGGACCTCCTGCCCCCTTCAATAGGTTACAAACGGTACACCCAGTAAATTCTAAGGGTAACCCTGTATACGGAAGCGCAGACTCATATCTACCAGCCGTCACTGTAGAGAACGGCACTTTTCATGTGGATCAAAATAAACGCCGAGCAATAGCTGAAGATGGTATGAAAGTTCCGGCCATGTCTGTTCAAGGTAAGGTTACTTCGCAGCGCAATGTCTTAAATGAAATGGATGATACTGTAGTAGAAGTTGGAATTAACCCAATGGACAAACATTTATTTATAGACATGAAAACAGGACAAGCGGTTAAAGGCTTTGATATTGCTACAGTGTATAGAGATAGGGTTTACGCCAAAGGCGTAGAATACTGGAAAAAAGCCGATGCTCCTGAACCACTTCCCGCAAAAGGCGATGGTACTATAAATAATCAGGTTAGATACAAATTTAACCGTGGCGGGCTAATGAGTGCGCCATAGCAGCGTCTATCATATCTGATATTTTTTCTATTTGGCCATCAACCGCCCAAGGCGCATCCTGATCTTCAGGAATACACATTTTAATCGCTTTATGAACTTCATCAATAATACGATCACGTTTTTCAATATCTACAGCATTACTCATAACACTTAATTACTACACTAATTAATATCCTGCAAGGAATTTATTATGGACTTAGAGCCAAAAAAAGTAGCTGGGGTAACCACCCGTAACGGTAAGCCTGTTTGGACGAATGCAGAGAACAAAGAACCTTACTCTGAGAAATCATCATCTTTTTCATATGGTGATGCAATATTGGTTACTCCAACAATCGACCCCACTAACGGCAAGCCATACGACTTAAATCAACTCTTTGCCTACTACGAAGAAAATGGCCCATACGATATGTACACGGGCGAGAAGCTGCCCATGTTTGAAGATGAGGACACGGCTACAGAGTATTCTAAGTGGCGTTCTCAAAATCTCTTTAATACCGACCTCACAGAGCAACAGTTCTACACTGGCGAGAGCAATATGTACTCACCGCAAGACGGCTCCGACATCACCGTTAAAGACCGAATTAAAGACGCAATGTTCCACGCCGGGGACATTAAAGATGACGTAGTAGGTTTCTTTAGTGGCGATGCCCAAGAGTACGCACTTGGTGGCCTAGCTACAGCTAACAAAGGGATAACCACACAAGAGGGTAAGGATATGGCAAATAAAAAGTTTCAGCTTGATAATAAGAAAGCCGACACAAACAAGGACGGTAAACTTAGCAAGTACGAGGAAGTCCGAGGCGAAGCCATCCAGAAGGCTATGGATAATGATGAGATCGTGGAGATGTACCATGGCGGCATGGCCTGCGGATGCGAAGGAGACTGTGACGGCTCCTGTGATGGCAGTATGATGGACGGCATTATGGGATACGACGATGTGTCTGGTAACCCTATTCCAGTAGGCTCTCACGCTGAGAACGTGCGTGATGACATCGACGCAAAGCTAAGTACTGATGAATATGTTCTCCCAGCCCATGTAGTTAAGTGGCACGGCCTGAAGCATATTCAAATGATGCAGTCCGAGGCTGAGATGGGTCTTATGTCTATGCAAATGGATGGCCTAATTCAACACGCAGGCGACGAAGAAGCTGAAGATACAGTACCCTGCCCTGAGTGTAGCGGCTTTGGGTGTGAACACTGCGAAGGTAAAGGTTACCACGAAGCAGACGAAGATGTGCCATCTGAAGAGATGGACATAGAGGAAGCTACCGTAGAGGTAGACAACCTTTTAGACGATGAAGAAGGGACTGAAGAGCCAGTTTCTACAACATCAAAACTCCCCGGAATGCTTAAAAAACAGAAATTTGCATTCATAATTTAAGTGGATACCCGAATATTATCGGACCCATAAGGAAACCCTATGTTAAAAGAAAAGTATACTCGCGCCCCCGAGGCGGACGATGAATTGACCTATAGCGAAGAAATGGCGCAGCAATCTCCACAGGCTGTGGAGCAATTAAGTACTGAAGAAGAAAGCTACAAGAAACGCTATCAAGATATTCAACGGCACATTCAAAACGTGCGAGATCAGAAGGATCAAGAATTAGCCGCAGTCAAGAAACAACTAGATGCAGCCACCCGGCAGCAAATTAGGTTTCCAAAGACTGACGAAGAGGTAGAGGCTTGGTCAAATCGCTATCCCGATGTGGCTAAGATTGTTGATACCATTGCCCGTAAACGTGCCAACGAAGCACTAGAACAGGGCGAACAGCGACTAAAGAAAGTAGAAAACTTTGAGCGTAGCCTGCATAAAAAGACGGCAGAGCAACAGCTAGTTCAATTGCATCCAGACTTTGCCCAGATACGGCAAGATCCAAAGTTCCATGAGTGGGTATCTATGCAGCCCTCTGCAATGCAAGACAGCGTCTATAAGAATAATACGGACGCCACTTGGGCTTCTCGTACTATTGATCTGTACAAAGCAGATATGGGCAAGCGGAAGACTAATAAGTCGGCGGCTCAGGCAGTCGGTCGAACTTCGCCTTCGGCTCCCACTATAGGCGGCAAGGCCTCATTCTCTGAGAGTATGGTACAGGCAATGTCAGACCGTGAATACGAAGCAAATGAAGAAGCTATCAACGCCGCAATTTCAGCGGGTACTTTTTCATATGACATTTCCGGCGCTGCACGATAACACCTAACTAAGCAATTAACTATTGCAGTAATTAAATCTCTGTGTTATAATGAAACCATTGATTTTAAGGCGTAGGACACTCATTAAGTACACCCTACGCCAAACCCTCCAGATAATAGTAATAGGTCCACCAGCAAGTTTTGACCCGCCTTGGCGATACTCTTAATGCCCTGACACCGATGTTACGTTGTCTGTTATAGCTGCTTCTATTTTCAATTTATAAACACTTTGTTGGGCGTCATTATCGCCAACTAATAATACAAGTCAATTGATTTTTAGAAGTTCATTTCAAGCCATTTCATTCAAGGAGCATCCAAAATGGCATTCCCAAAGGCAAACGGTTATACTAACCTCAATTCGGGCAATTTCAGCCCAGTAATTTATTCCAAAAAAGTTCAGAAGGCACTCCGCAAGGCATCTGTCGTAGAGTCGGTGACCAACACCGATTATTCGGGAGAGATCGCCAACTTTGGAGATAGTGTTAAAATTATCAAAGAACCTGATATCACTATCACAACCTATGAGCGCGGCACTCAACTGGCAACACAAGATTTGACAGACGCCGATTTCACTATGGTTGTCGATCAAGCTAACTACTTCCAGTTCGCAATCGACGATATTGAGGAGGCACATTCTCATGTGTCGTTTGGTGATTTAGCAAGTGACCGTGCTGGTTACCGTCTGCGCGATACCTTCGACGCAGAAGTAATGGGCTACTTGTCAGGCTGGAAGACACCCGGTTCGTGGGCGCGTCGTTCAGCATCAGGCGATATTAACGGTACTAAAGCCGATACTAACGCTGGCAATGATGAAATGTTGGCTGCTAACAAGCTGGATATTACAACATTCGGTGGCACTGACCTTGGCGTAGATGGCGAAGTAACATCCATTCCAATCGCCGCTGGCGGTGGTGCTGGTGGTATCACTTCTCCATTGGCAATCCTGAACCGTATTGCACGGCAAATGGATCAAGCCAACGTAGACACAGATGGCCGCTGGGTAGTAATCGACCCAGTATTTGCTGAAGTGTTGATGGATGAGTCAAGCAAACTGATCAACGCAGACTTCGGTGGCGGTGATGAGCTTCGCAATGGCCGTCTGCCGGGTACTCTTCGTGGGTTCTCAATCTACAAGTCCAATAACCTTCCATACCTTGGCACTGGTGCTGGTACAGCCGCTTCTGCGGGTTCCGAAACCAACTTTGGTGTGATGGTTGCTGGTCACGCATCTGCGGTAGCTACGGCTCAACAGATTGCTAAGACTGAGACTTTCCGCTCACCTACAACATTCGCGGACATCGTGCGCGGCATTAGCCTATATGGACGCAAGATACTTCGCCCAGAGGCGTTGTTCACAGCGAACTATAACCTCGCATAACACTTACTTGGGGGCGGGTCAAGTACCCGCCCTTCACTTAATTAAGGTTAAATTATGCCATCTACTTATATTGATCTTTGTAACCAGACCCTACGCCGCCTCAATGAGGTGGAGATTGCTGAAGCTGACTTCGGATCAGTTCGAGGTGTGCAGGCGCTTGTTAAAGATGCCGTCAAGGCTTCTGTAGCGAAGATAAATCAAGCAGAGTTTGGCTGGCCCTTTAATGCGGCAGAACAGACCGACACTTTAATTGTAGGACAGACAGAATACTCTTGGCCACAATACTTTAAAGTAGTTGATTGGAACAGCTTTCAAATCCAAGCCGACGATAATTTACGCACAGGCTTTAAGACATTAAAATTCATAGAACAGGACGAATGGTATTCGGATTACCGGGACGATGACTATACCGCAGGCGCATCTGGTCGAGATATCCCAGAGTTTGTATTCCCCTCCCACGGCAATGGGTATGGCGTAAGCCCCTCACCTAACCGAGCGTTCACAATAAAGTTTAGATACTTTTTGAACTACACTGACATCAATACCGCAACAGATGTCACCCGCATCCCAGAAAGCTATGATACCGTCCTGATCGATGGGGCGCTGTATCATTTATATATGTTCAAAGACAACGTGGAGTCCGCACAGGTAGCCTATATCGCCTTCGAGAAGGGCATCAAAGACCTTCAAACATTATATATTAATAACAATGTCTCCATTAGAGACACTAGGATTAAATTCTAGATGCCAGATCAAATACAATCCTTCAAATTAGTTTGTAGTGGCGGTCTGAATAGTAACGAAAATCATTTAGATCTTTCGGATAATAGCCCCGGCTCTGCCACACGACTTGTTAACTACGAACCGGGCCTCTTTGGGGGCTATCGTCGTATTGAAGGCTACTCACAATTTGATAGTGACTACGGCGAAGTGACGGTTGATGGACAGACAACAGGACAGGGCAAGGTCTTAGGTCTGGCTATCTTTAAAGAAGACGTAACGAATACCACTAAGATCATTGCCGCCCGTCAGGATGCTGGAGCTAATACTTACAGTTTTTACTTTTACACCGCATCAATCGGCTGGCGTAAGTATACACTAGATCACTCAGTATCTCGCCCGATGACCCTAAACGGCCTGACCGTAGATAAGCTGCGCCACGCTACTTTTAACTTTGGCACAGGTAACCACATCGTCTTCGTAGACGGCGTAAATCCTGCCATAGTATTTAACGGGGCCAACTGGAAAGAGATCAAGTCTTCTCACGCTGGTGGATACGATGCCGCAAACAATACTGCGGGTGGCCCACAGGCGCTGAACGCTCCCGCTTTGGTCGATGTATTTGAGAACCACCTTTTCTTGTCAGGCCACGAAGCTACCGCAGCGGCAGTAGCACATAGCGCACCTAATGATCCGTATACTTGGACTACGGCAGCGGGTGGTGGACAACTGGCCTCTGGCTTTGATGTAGTACAGATTAAACCTTTCCGTGATGACTTATTCGTCTTCGGCAGCAACTCAATCAAAAAGATTGGGGTAGATGGCTCTGGTAACTTTACTCTCGCACAGGTCACAGCAAACGTAGGCTGCGTAGCAAGGGACAGTGTATTGGAAATTGGCGGGGATCTAATGTTCCTCGCACCTGATGGCTTCAGACCTTGCGCCTCAACTTCTCGCATTGGAGATGTGGAGCTTGAAACATTAAGTAAGCCAATACAGGCTACATTAGTCGATATTATTAAGAACGAAGACATGACCACACTGAATGGCGTTGTGATTAGGTCTAAGTCTCAGGTGCGATACTTCATTGGTGATAGCTCTGTAGATGCAACTGATGGCCTTGGGATCATAGGCGGCTTAACTAATAGCTCTGGATCAATCGGCTGGGAGTTTGGGGAACTTTTAGGTATTCGAGCTTCGTGCTGTACTAGTGGATATATTGGAACCTCAGAGTTCGTATTGCACGGCGATTATGATGGAAAAGTATACAAACAAGAAGACGGCATAAGCTTCAATGGCGCAGATATTGTAAGCATTTACGCCACACCTTACCTAGATTTTGGCGAAACAGAACAGCGTAAAATAATGCGAAAGATAAATACATTCATTCGGGCAGAAGGCCCGTTAGAAATGTTACTTTCCATGACCTACGATTGGGGTGATGGGTCTGTTTCTACGCCCAGCACTTACTCACAAACATCTTCGGGAGCGCCTACTAGGTACGGCGGCAGAAACATTAATTATGACACCACAAACGTTCTGTACGGTGGTTCATCAAAGCCAATTATGACCAGCGACATTCAAGGATCAGGTTTCTCTGCACAAGCCACTTTTGTGACCGTAGGGCAGACGGAATCATTTTCTATTCAAGGTATGGTCTTTGAATTTACGGCGGCAGGGAGAAGATAGACTATGGCAGGTTATACAAGGCAGTCTACAGGCACTATAATTAATGGGTCGCCTATTACTGCACCTCCCCTTAATAGTGAGTTCAATCAATTAGCGGCTGCATTTCATGGCACAACTGGTCATGGACATACTGGTGGCACAGGAGATGCTCCTAAGATACCTCTAGCGACATCTGTTTCTGGGTACTTACCAGCCGTAAATGGCGGTGTAGGTGGCCTAAATAAAATGGACGCCACAGCCGCCCCTATAGCTACCAACGATAGCTCTCAGGGCTATGTAGTAGGCTCCATGTGGCATAACACTACAACAGGCCGCACCTATATCTGTATCGTTAATTCTGCTAGCGCAGCGGTATGGCAAGAGCTAGTCCAAGTATCTAATGGTAATGCAATAATTCCAGCCGCTAACGACACTATCGATCTGGGAAATACTTCTACTCGTTTTCAGGATCTGTTCCTCAGTGGGGGGATTGCGGCGGCTACTAACGTAGCTGTTGGTGGTACTCTAAACGTAACTGGAACCACCACAGTCGGTACAATAAATGGTACAACTGCAAGTGTAACCGGACTAACCACACTGGCACAGGTTGATGCTAACTCCGGTACAATTGATGGCACAGTTATCGGCGGCAACACAGCCAGCCCAATCACTGGTACGACAATCACATCCACAGGTGGTTTCACTGGTGATCTGGTAGGCGATGTAACAGGTAATGTAACGTCTACTGGTACGTCAGGTTTTAATAACATTACGGCATCTGGCACGATCCAAGGCGCAGTCACGGGGGATGTATCAGGTAACGTCACAGCCACTACCGGAACTTCTCAGTTTAATAATGTGACGGTCAATGGCACACTCAATATGGACGGTGCTACGTCTGCTACTATTGAGAATTTATCTGCCCCAGTTAACGCAAATGATGCAGCCCGAAAAGTTGATGTGGATAATGCGGTCAGCAACTTAGTTGCTTCCTCGCCAGCGGCCTTAGATACGTTGAATGAATTAGCGGCTGCAATAAACGATGATGCAAATTTCTCTACTACAATTACTAACAGTATAGCGACTAAGCTTCCTAAAGCTGGCGGGACAATGACAGGCGACCTGACTATGTCTGGCGCTACAGTAACAGGACTACCTATACCCACAGCTAATACTGAGGCTTCTTCTAAGCAATATGCTGACCAACAGGACGCACTACAAGTATCACGATCTGGCGATACAATGTCTGGCTCTTTGGGTATGGGCGGTAATAAGATTACTAACCTTGGTACGCCGACTGCTAGTACTGATGTTAGTTCTAAAGGCTATGTAGACGGCATTCTAGGCTCTGCTACAGCGGCTTCCACCAGTGCAGCGGCAGCGGCTACATCTGAGGCAAATGCTGCGGTATCGGAAGCTAATGCACTTACTCACGCTAATACTGCCGCTACGTCGATAACAACAGCACAGCAATTTTTAGATACCTACTATGTTTCTTCCACTGCGCCTACAGGGGCCAGCGTCACACAAGGCGACCTTTGGTTTGATACTTCGGCACAAATACTCAAGGTGCGCTCCTCTAGCGGATTTCAGAATGCAGGTTCAAGCGTAAACGGTACGGCTGAACGCAGAGATTATACTGCTTCAGCTAATCAGACATCCTTCGCAGCGGTATACGATCCTACCTACGTCGATGTGTACTTAAACGGTGTAAAATTAGCACCTTTAGATTTTACGGCAACGGACGGAGCCAACGTGGTCTTGGCCTCCGCAGCGGCTTCTGGGGACACGGTTTCTATCGTTTCTTTCGGAACCTTTCAATTGGCAGACCATTACAACAAATCAACAGTCGATGCTCTCATCGATGATGTAGAAACATTAGCACTGGCAGGTATATAAAATGGCTTTAAATACAAGTACTCTTGAGACTAATCTCAACACAAAAATGAACGCAACCACAGGTACAACTGAGGGTAAGGAGTTTTTGCTCTTAGGTAAGGCTGTGGAGGCTCTCACGCCCACAGTTACAGTAGCCTCAGTAATTTCTGAAGGCACAACTCAGGTAGGCTTAGTTACAGCCGAAGGCACTACTCAAATAGCTGCAGTACAGGCCGCTGGCTCTGGGTACGCTGCGCTAACAGGAGCTACCTTCACGGGTGACATAAACATGGGGTCAAACGACATTACCACAACAGGTAAAGTCTTGTATTCTAATGTGTATTCTACTACCGGGGATTTACCTTCTGCTTCAACATATCATGGAATGTTTGCCCATGTTCACGGCACAGGCAAAGGTTATTACGCACACGGCGGTAACTGGATTGAGTTAGTAAACGTAGATACAAACGGTGACTTAGATATTGCTGGTGAGTTTATAGCTGATAGCTACAATGAGACTTATGCAGCGGTTACATCTACGACCAACGCCACAACGGTCAACTGTGAGGCAGGCAACAGCTTCAGCCACACGCTGACAGAGAACACCACGTTCACATTCAGCAATCCGCCTGCAAGTGGCACAGCTTACTCGTTCAGCATTGAGATCATCCAAGACAGCGGTGCATCTGGCTACACAGTTACATGGCCCTCAAGTGTAGACTGGCCTGCCGCTACTGCACCAACGATGACAGCTACAGCAAGCGCAAAAGATGTATTCGTATTCACTACTCACGATGGCGGTACTAATTGGTATGGTTTCACAGCCGGGCAGGCATTGGGTTAAGGAGTAAATAGCTATGGCTACTAAAAAGAAAATGCTCCAAGCCGCTGCAGGTAATGCTGGTGGTGATAGCCTTGATGTAGATGATGTGTTCAGCACTTATGTGTATGATGGTACTGGCTCTACACAAACGATCACCAACGGCATTGACCTTGATGGCAAAGGTGGGGCTATTCTCACTAAACGCAGAGATAGTTCATCAGGCGCTGGCCCTTGGTTTAACGATACTGAGCGAGGTGTAAATAAATACATAAGTACATCAGACTCCGGTGTTGAAACTAATAATGCAGCGGGTATTAGTGCAGTAACTTCATCTGGTTACACCCTTGGTACATTTTCGGGGTGGAACAACTCAGCGGGTGAATACGCCTCTTGGACATTTAGGAAGTCCAAAAAATTCTTCGATGTCATTAGTTGGACGGGGGATGGTACTGGTGATAGAGCATTATCACATAATCTTGGCTGTGAAATTGGTGCAGTTTTTGTAAAAAATACAACTAGCGGTGATCAGTATTCGGGCAACTGGCAGGTGTATCACAGATCTTTAGGAGAAGGTCAGAATGACTATTTAAGTCTAAACTCAGATTTGGGAGAGGCCGGTGTTGTTGGGATTGGGCCAGTAAGAAACCCTACACACAATAACTTTTTACTGCGTGGTGGTGGATCGGGTGAATTGAATGTAAGCGGCGTAGAATACGTTGCCTATTTATTTGCACATAACAATGGTGACGGTGATTTCGGCCCTGATGGTGATGCTGATATTATCAAGTGTGGGGTTTACTCAGGCAACGATACATCACAAGAAATAGACGTAGGCTTTGAGCCACAGTGGGTTATGATAAAAAGAACCAACGGCAATGGGGACTGGAATATTTACGACAGTATGCGCAACTGGATAACTTCAAAAAATGGCAGTGGAGATAGTTCCTCTCTAAAAGCTAATAACTCTGGTGCTGAAAGTGCGTACACAAGAATACATCCGTCTTCTAACGGCTTTGGTTTTGATTCAGAAGCAGGGTCTTGGGCAAATTCAATTGGTAGTAGTTACATCTACATAGCAATACGCCGTGGCTCTCTGTTTCAGCCAGAGGATGCGACTGAGGTGTTTGCCATTGATGCACCATCAAACACTACTCCTGTGTTTGTTTCTGGCTTTACTCCTGACATGGGCTTCTGGCGTTATACTGGCTCAACAAATACTCAAATCATGTCTCGTATAACGGGACAAGGCCGAATGTATACTAACGTAACAAACGACTCCAGCAACAGCAGCTCAACAAGTTGGGACTATCAGAATGGCTGGTTTAACGACACTAGCATTTATGGTCAGTCTGCATACTCTTGGATGTGGAAGCGTGCGCCTAACTTCTTCGATGTGGTTGCTTACGAACAAACGGTAAACCCACAGTCTGTTGCTCATAATTTAGGAGTGACGCCAGAGTTACTTATAATAAAAAACAGAGCCGCTACTTATGGCTGGAGAACATGGCACAAAGATGTGTCTGGTTACTTGGAAGTAAATAGTGACAATGCAGCAAGCAGTTTCACTGGTTACTTTGGGGCGCACACAGCGACACACTTTGTTCTTGGGGGCCACGCACAGGGTCCGTACATCGCCTACCTCTTCGCAAGCCTTGATGGTATATCGAAGGTGGGGAGTTATACTGGGAATGGCTCTACGCAGAACATTGACTGTGGTTTTACGTCAGGTGCTAGGTTTGTGATGATTAAAAAGACCAGTGCATCAGGCTCTTGGTGGGTGTTTGACACGGAAAGAGGTATCGTTTCAGGTAACGATCCTGCTATACAGCTTAATAATACTGATGTAGAGGATAGCAATTACGATATGATTGATCCTTACAGCGCTGGTTTTACTGTTACTAGTGCTGGTTACGACATGAATGAAAATAATGCATCATACATCTTTTACGCAATCGCATAACTAAATCAACTGACACAGGAGAATATCAATCATGTCGGAATACAGAAACAGAACTACAGGCGAAGTTAAGACACAGGGGCAATGGCGTGCAGATAACCCCAATATGTCTTTACCTCGTACATGGAAAGCTGCAACACTAGATGGCCTCAACTTAGATGCTGTACTTGCTGCACCTCAACCTACACCCGCTGCATATCAAACAGTAGTACGAGACGGTGTAACTCAGGATGCTAATGGCAACTGGGTACAAAACTGGGACATTGCTTGGATGTTCTCTGACACTACTGATGAGGACGGTGTTACAACCACCAAGGCAGAGCATGAGACTGCCTATCAGGCAAGTGTTAATGCAGGTGCAGCAGAGAGAAACCGAACTAAGCGTGATAGCTTGTTGGCTGAGACAGACTGGACAGGTATGTCAGATGTAACAATGACTTCAGCTATGACAACGTACCGTCAGGCTCTGCGTGATATTACAGATCACTCTAATTGGCCTAACCTTGATGAAGCTGACTGGCCCACTAAACTGTAAGGAATACACCCCATGAGTAAAGCAAGAGATTTAGCAGATTTCATCAGCACTGGCGCAGGTACAGGTATCCTTGCAGATGGGGCTATTAGTGTATCAGAAATCAGTGACCTCACTGCTACGGCGGCTGACCTTAACAATGTGGCTGGTATTAACACCTCAGTGCAAACACAGCTTGATGGTAAGCAAGCCGTAGTAGCTGGCGTAAGCGGCACAGAAATTGGCTACCTTGATGGTGTTACATCTAACCTGCAAACACAGCTAGACAATATTAGCGTTACCTCTGGTAGCCTTACAAAGTCTTTCACATCTGGCGAGACTGCCAGCATTACCCTTGCTCAAGCTATCAGCCCAGCGCCTGTGGTGTCTGCCACTAAGGAAGTATCACAGGCAGGTCAGTCATCTAAGGGTGCTTGGGATGTAAATGCTACAGCAAGTAACTATGAACTGCATAACACTGCGTATGCTACTACGCTGACACCTAGCAGTACCCCTGCATCAGACATTTCACAGGCTGTTTATGCAAGTAAAACAACAGGCAACCTTGGTTTTTCTCTACCTAGAGGTTTATGGTTTAAGCCAGATGGAACACAGTTTTTTATTTTAGATCATGTAAATGCACAACTAAAAACTTACGATTTATCTACGGCTTGGGATATAAGTACAAAGACATATAATACTGCATACACATTTACTGTTGGGATTTCTACAGGTAGCGGAACCCAGCCCATGAATTTCTGGTTTAATTCATCCGGTACAAGTTTATATGTAACTCATGTTACAGGCGTATTTGAGCATACCTTATCTACCGCATGGGATGTATCTACAATAAGTTATGTGACAGGTAGTAATTTTTATACAGGGAACTTTGACTCAAACACTAGGGGCTTCTGGTGGAAACCCGATGGCACTAAAATGTACGTTGTTGGTACAACTAACGATACTGTTTATGAAAGTCACTTCTCTACAGGATTTGACTTTACAACAGGAAGTCAATTTAGTCCCTCCGCTAGTTTTTCTGTAGCATCGCAAGCTAGTAGTCCTAGAGACATTCAGTTTAATTCTTCTGGCACTACTATGTATATTACGAATGATGGAGGCAGTGTTTACGAGTACTCCTTATCTACAGCATGGGATGTCACTAGTGCTTCCTATACAAACAACAGCCTAAATGTTTCCGCTCAAGATTCACAGCCTCAAGCTATCTACTTTGGAGATGGTAATTTGTACGTTATGGGAGACCAGAACAGAGGAGTATACCAATACAATTTCTCTTCTGATGCCCTAACCCTTGGCACAGGCTCCTTTGCTTCTACAGACGTAGGCAAACGCATCCAAGGGAACGGCGGTGACGTAACCCTAACAAGCACGGCTGGTGCGTATGACACTACAGGCGGTTCAGCCTTTACTGATAGCAGTGCCATTGCGTCAGGCTCTTGGTCTATGCGTGGGCTGAAGTCTGCGGGTGATGCTGATGGAATTGGTTTAAGTGGAATAACTACCACAAATCCAATAAACTTTGCGACTGCCTCCTATGATAATAAGTCAGTTTACACTGGCACACAGGCAACGTCTGAGGATGGTGTGTTTTTTAAACCTGACGGTACGAGAATGTATGTTCTTGCTACAGGTGGTGGCACACATAAAATTTGGCAGTACGATTTATCTACGGCGTGGGATGTAAGTACAGCATCATATAATAGTGTTTCAAAAGCTATGTCCACATATACTACTAATGCGGGTGGAGTATTCTTTAAGCCTGATGGCTTACAAATGTTCATTGTAGATAGAGCAAACACACAAGTAGATATATGGACGCTATCTACAGCTTGGGATTTAAGCACCTTAACTTACAGCACCAATCAAGGTGTATCTAATTTTGCAGCGCAGCCATTTGGAATATTCTTTAAGCCCGATGGTACAAAAGTGTATATATGTGATGCTAATACGCACAATGTAAGGGAACGCACACTTACGACTGCTTGGGATATGAGCACAAACGGTTCTGGTCAATCTTTTAATTTTGGTAGTCAAGAAACTGAGCCACATGATGTGGAATTTACTTCTGATGGTTTAAAAATGTATATTGTTGGCAGAAGCTCCGACAAGGTACATGAATACGATTTATCTACTGCTTGGGATGTGACTAGTGCTTCTTATAATAATGTGTATTTAGATGTTTCTGGTCAAGGAACACAGCCGAATGGTCTGCACTTAAAAGCCGATGACCAAAGTAAACTTTATGTTGTATTTTCAGATTCAGTAAACAGTGTTATGCAGTATTCTACTGGTGCATCTACAGTTTACAACCTCCCCACATCCCAATATCTCATAGGTATCACTAACTCAGGCGGTCAGATCGACACTGAGTTCTGGAATGACATCAACAGCATGACAGCCGATCAAGCTGCGGGTGATGGCACAGTACACTATGCAGTATCCACAGATGACCGCACTACATGGTCAGTCGCAAAGGCAAGCGATGGGGTACGTCCTATTGTGCGGGATAATAGTGGGACATGGCAGTATAACAATGATGCAGGAACAACCAGTTCATCTTATTATAATTTAAGTACCGCTTCTTATGACAACAAATCTTTTGTTACTACTAATGAAAGCGGTTCACCAAGAGAAGTACAATTTAATACTAACGGTACAAAGATGTATGTTCTTAGTGATAGTTCTAATAAAGTTTGGCAATATGATTTATCAACGGCTTTTGATGTAAGCACCGCATCTTACAACAGTGTAAATTTTAACATTGCAAATCAGTTAACAGGCGCACAAGGTTTTACCTTTAATAATAACGGTACAAGAATGTATGTTGTTGGTGAAACTAATGACACTGTTTATCAATATGATTTATCAACGGCTTTTAACGTCAGCACAGCCGCCTACAACAATGTTAGCTTTGGTATAGGCGGTGCACAAGCAATAGCTGGTACGATTGTTTTTAACGGTGATGGAACTAAAATGTTTCTTTGCGGTGAATCGGAAGATTATGTACGGCAGTATAATTTAAGCACTGCATTTAATGTAGGCACTGCTTCTTCTGATAGTGGATATTTAGACCACTCATCACAAAGTACTACGGTCACTGGCATGGCGTTTAATGGTGATGGAACTAAACTGTTCCTTGCTAGTAGAGCTAGTGAAGAAGTAATATATCAATACGGCTTAACAACTGCATATGATGTTAGCACTGCTTCTTATGATAATGTAAGTTTTAATCTCGATCAGGCATCACAATTTTCAGCATCATTACAAGGTATTGTTTTTAGCAATGATGGTAGCAAAGTGTATGCAATGGATAACGGTGGTAATGTATTTCAATATAGTACTGGCGGTACTGTATCATCATACGCCACTACAGCTACATGGGCTAACGGCACAGTCAATGACGAACTCTACACCCTACAAGAAGCACTAGGCGCACAGTCTCATAACCGCATGGACAAGACGCAGCTAGACGCAGTAGCAGATGGCTCACACTTCACGTTAGGCGATACTCTGGACTTGGCTATAGCTCTAAGGCAGGACACTGCGTCAGCCTCAACGCCCAAGTCAGACGGTGTAAGCATTAACTATGATGCACAGGCGCTTAACCAAGGTGCGGTACTGGGAACGGACTACGACTACGACTTCCCTGATAGCACTACGGTTCGGGTTACATCTAACGCAGCACAAAACTTGAAGGTAAGGGTTGTTTAATTACCCCTTGCTAATACACTAACTAAGTGCTACAATTGTGTTATTGTTAAATTAGGTATAACCACACACAATGAACGATACTCCTGACAAGTACAGGTCGTTCGTCTTAACAGCTCAAAATGTAATACGATATTGGACGATACTAGAGCCGCATATCGATAGAGCTTTAGCCCATGGTATAGGCGAACTAACCTCATTCGACATCTGCAAATTAGCACTAAACAATCAAGCTCAGATTTGGGCTACAGTAGACCACAATGAAAAACTATCATGTGTGACGGTGACGAAGATTATAGTCACCCAAAACACGAAACACCTTCACATTGTTTGCCTTACCTCTGTCGATAATACGGTGAGCAGCATGAAGGGTCAGTTCCATAATCTAGAAGATTTTGCGAAACAAAACGGCTGCAAGTCTTTGCAAGTCTGGGGACGCAAGGGCTGGGAACGTAAGTTGAAACCACTAAAAAGTAGAAGCGGGAATAGCTTTAAGACGCTGTACTACGTTTTCGATCAGGAGATATAGAATGCTGTTTAATCCACTATTGCGCCACCTAAATCCACGAAGTTCAGGCCTTATTGTATTTAAAGGCGGCGGCGGTGGAGGGGCGGCTCCCGTAGCTACAGAAACTACCGATACTACAGGCATGGTGGCCGATGGGGATATTGGTGCTACATCAACCACAACCACAACTACAGCACCTCCTCCAGTTGCAGCACCAGCACCTACTATCGATACGTCTGATTTAGCTAAGTCGGCTGCAATGGATTCAGGTTTTGCAAACGTACTAAGTGACACGGGTAACATCTTATCCGACACGGGTCAGATTAAATCTAATGTGAATACAGGTTTTGCGTCCATTGAAGACTTGCTGGGCCAGTATAATACTGCGTCACAACAGCAATTCAGCAACCTAAGTCAGGGTCAGACCGCTGGCTTTCAGGACATGGGCAACCGCTTTGATACTGTGGATCAAGCTACAAGCAATCTGCAAGGCACAGTCGATCAAGGATTTGTAGATCAGGCACAGGGCTTTAGTGATGCACAGGCCAATCGCACAGCTAATGCGGCCCAAGCAGACGCAAGTTTTGCTGCCGCTGGTCAGGCTATGGATCAAGGATTTGCCAACACCTCAGATCAAATGACGCAGACGCAAGCTAACGTCTTGGGCGGTCAGGCTGGTATACAAACAAATCTAGATAATATGTCTGCAACTGCGGATATTTACGCAGCCGAATCCATGCAAAATCAGGAAGCACTGCAACAGGGACAGGACCAATTTGTAAGTAGCTTTGATGATTACACTGACCGCTATGGGCAAGATCAGAAAATAGCAACCAACTCCCGCAATGATATTTTTCAAGCACAGGCCAATCAATCTGAGAAACTTCGGGAAGATATTGGCGACTACTCACAGGCGCTCCAAACTGGTCAGAAAGATTTGACTACTGAAATACAGGAACGCTCCGTAGGGTTAGAAGAACAGTTTGCTGAAGGTCTGGCTGGTCTGGATGCTTCACAGATTACACAGGCCCGTGATCAGGCACAGTCAGCTTCGCGACTGACAAATCTAGACCCTGCAATGCGTACTAAGTTTAGTCAGCTTGGAGCGTCTTTCAACGATGCAGGTCAGTTAATCGAAAGCAGCATCGACGCAGATGGTGGCACAACGAACCGCTCAGTTGATCGCACTGGTAACCTCCTACTCAACAAATTTGATGTCACTGGTCAATCAATGGGTGGAGCAACAATTAACCTTCGCACATCTCTTCAGGAGTTAAGCGATTTACAGGGCCAATCAAGTGGCTTTGCCTCACCATTCACCCAAACAGGATAAATTATGCATCCAAATACAGTATCAAAAGACTGCATTGAACTAGTTAAAAAGTTTGAAGGTCTGCACAAAGTTAAAGACGATGGGATGGTTCACGCCTATCGATGCCCCGCAGGTAAATGGACTTGCGGCTATGGAGCAACCAAAGGGGTACGCTCTGGAGTTAAGTGGACTAAAGAGTACTCCGAAATGCGCCTCATTGAAGACCTAGAGGAACACGGCAAGATTGTTAAAAAGTACGTCAATGTACCTTTGACACAATCACAGTACGATTCCTTGACCTCATTTGTATTCAATTTAGGCGGTGGTGCGTTCAGATCATCAACTTTGCTGAAGCGCCTGAACTCTGGAAAGTACGACGAATGCCCTGAACAGATTATGCGGTGGAACAAAGCCCGTGTCGATGGCAAACTAACGCCGCTTCGTGGTCTAACCCGCCGCCGCACCGCAGAGGCCGCTATCTTTGCCCGTGATGCACAATTACCTTCTGATGAAGGTGGGCCACAGATGGTTCAGAAACCTACCGCAGAAGCTCCCAAATCACTTGCTAAGTCTAAGACGATGGCAGGTGCAGGGATCGCTGGTGCAGCCACCGCAATGAATGAAGTAGCAGGTCAAATTCAAGGTCTGGTAGCTTACGCCCCTATGTTAAAAACAATCTTCTTGGTGTGTGCAATCGGCGGTATCGCTTTGGCTGCATACGCTCGTTTCAAAGATAATAAAGAAGGCGTCCACTGATGGCTAAAACTAAAAAAGAACAGCGCCGGGCTAAACGTCATAATGATTTACAAGCTAAGGCGTTAAGGAAGTCTGTAGGGGCTTCGGGTAAAGGAAATAGTACGTTTGATGCTTACGGGCTTCGTACCCCTCAGACAAAAGCCGAGGCGCTACGTCTATACAACTGGAAACTAGGTACTTCTTTTGGGCCTGCTTCTAAAGTTCGCCGTATAGACCCTTCTGAATATAAAATGGAGGAACAATAGTGTTCATCTTTGGTAAAATTAAGATGTACATCATTGCCACTTTAGCATTGGCCCTGCCCATTATCTACGTCTTCGGGCAGATCAAGGGGCGGGCAAAAGAAAAGAACAAAGTTCTGACTGATGAACTACAGGCGCAGAAAAAGGCGTCTGATTTTTATAAGGCGATGGCAGACAATGAGAGCGATACTCTTACTGACCGCAAGTCTATTACTGACAGGTTGCGGGACAACGGTTTATAGAACCCAGCTTGAAATCTACTGCCCCCAAATTGCGCAGTACGATGAGCGGTTCAACAACCAATTAGCTGACGAATTAGAAAGTCTTCCCGCCGAGGCTACGGCAATCGATGAGGCTGTCAAAAACTACATCTACCTTCGTGATCGTATCCGTAGATGTAATGAGGAAAAGGATAAAATCTGATGGGTTTATGGGCAGATACTATTGGCGATGGCAACAGCTTCACTGAGAGTGTGGCTAATGTGTTTACTCCCAGCGATGGTGCTTCATATGTAGGCGGTACATTGACGTATGACAGCGGTGATAATGCAGGTACGGTGGTTCAGCAAAACTCTGATGGTAGCTTTGGGACTTCCTCTGATAATAATGGTAAGGGATACACAGGTTCTGCAAACGACACCACCAGTAATTCCGATAACATTTCAGGTAATAAAAATAACAAATTTGTACCAACGGGTTCAGCCCCCAGCACAATGGCTTCCATTTTAGGATTTGCTACACCTGTGACGGCAGTGGCTACTGTAGCTGGTAAACTCATGGGCTGGGTAAATGGTCTCGATCCAGAGGCCGACATAAAAAATGGCAGTGTAATCGGTGGTCGGCAAATATATACCAAAGCTGGCGAAGGCGGGATGTCTTATTCCTACAACTTTGTTGGGCAGCCCTACGAAGTTGAGATTATAGATGGTAAGGTCTTTGATAAATTATCACAGGATGCAAATGGTAATTATCCCGGTACTGAGGGGTATGACCAATCGAGTACTCGCTACGCAACGATGGCCCAAGATCTCCGAGATCAAGGGAATGATGACGAAGCAGATGCGCTTTTGGCAGAGGCCGAAGATAACGCTGCCACAGAACCACCTAGTAATGTAGAAACCAATTCCGACGAAGTACTGGAGATGGCTAAAGCAGCCGGAGTTATACAGTCACAAGAAGACATGAAGGCTATCATTGCAGACCCTGATAAGTTTTTAAATGATAAGGGTCTTAAACTGGCAGACATTATGCCAACCATCGATGCGAATGCGGAAGGTACACTTCTTGACCCTAATGATCCGAGATACATTCTAGGTGAAAATGACGGGTACACTGCTGTTGGCACAGGCGATGCAGCCACGGTATCAGACGTAGTGCAACCAGACACAGCTACTTATGACGCCCAGATGTCAGAGCTTACTGACAAAGAAATGGTAACCGCAGTCAACGGGACGGTAAGTGATGATGCAGTAGTAGATGCAAATGACCTCATTACTGACATAGAAGGTGCGGCCACTGGTGTAAATGCAGACGGCACACGCAGTGTTCTAGGCGAAGCTCTAAATGATTTTGCCTCTCAAGACATTAGTTCTGTGATTGATACGAGTACGGTATCAGGTAAGTTGTTTGCCCAGAAGCTAGGTGAAGGTAATTACACCGACTCTAAGGCTACTGTCTTAGGTCAAATGAAGATTATATCGGAAGAGTTTAAAGACTCCAACGGCAACCCTACTATACCCGCTTGGGCGCAGTCTATGCACCGGGATGCCTCAAAATCTGTAGCCTTCAATGGTATATCAGGTACTGCGGCAACGGCAGCTTTTAGTAATGCAATTATGGAAGCTACTCTGGGTGTGGCCGAGAAGGACGCAAGTTTTTTCCAAACGCTGACCATCCAGAATTTAGACAACCGTCAGCAAGCCGTAATTAACAAGGCTAATGTTTTATCCAACTTAGAGATGAACAACGTAGACGTTAAGACACAGGCGGCAATACAAAACGCCAAAAACTTTATGCAGATGGACCTACAGAACTTAACTAACGATCAACAGGCAGAGGTAATAAACCGAGCCGCCTATGTTCAGTCCCTGTTCGATAATACTGCCGCTATCAATGCACAGCGGTTGTTTACGGCGGATAATGAAAATGACGCTAATAAGTTTTGGGGTGAACTTGCAGTATCTGCACAGCGTCACAACTCATCTGAGATGAATGCCTTAAAGAAGTTTAATGCAGGCGAAACTAATGACGCTGCGCAGTATAATTCAGACATGAAGAATGACCGCCAAAAGTTTAATGTAACTTTCCAAAATGAAATTGATAGAAGTAATGCTAAATGGCGGCAGACCGTAGAGACTTCTAATACTCAAATAATGGTTGATGCCCATACAGCGGATGTAAAAGCAGCCCTCGACATAACACAGGAAGCCCAGAATAGGCTTTGGGATAGCACAGATAGCATACTAGATTTAATCTGGAAGACTACCGACAACGATATGGAGCGGGAGCTTAGATTGCTGACCGCACAGATGACCGCACAGGCGGGACAGTCTTCCGGCGGCGGATTTATGGATAGCGTACTACAATTAGGTGGCGCTTTCTTAGGGACCAGCACTGGCGCAAGCTGGCTAAAAGGCTTTCTACCATCAGACGTTAGGCTGAAAGAAAACATCCAGCACTATGACACCTTGAAGGGTATTAATTTTTATACTTGGGATTGGAATGCTGAAGGCAAACGAGTTGGAGCCGACCAATTCCCTCCCTTTGGAGTACTGGCGCAAGAAGTGCAGAAGACGCATCCGAAGGCCGTAGTCGAGGATCACAACGGATATCTTCGGGTAAATTATGGGATGATTAACAATGACATTTGATGAAGCAATCAAGAAATCAATCAAAATGTTTATGAAGGGCAAGATGCCCATGAACACAAGTCAGATAAGTGAAGAAGGCTTGTTCTTCACCCCTGAGTACTTTGACGAATTAGAAGAAGATTTGTTGGAAGAACCTACGGATAGCAAGAAGGCTAAGGAAGAGGAGATTGAAGATGAGGTTTGAGGCTCCTATTCCCGGCGCAAATTTTACGGCAGACACCCGAAATTACTCTTGGCATAGGCCACCTGACTTAGTCGATTACGATGAAGCTGTAGGCTACATGATTGATAAGATCGATGAGCCAGAACAAATTGAAGTAGTATATGCTATGTTGGGTATAGACGCCCACATTACTACTGTTGTCTCCACGCTTCTTCTACAGGCCATCAGCAAGGGTAAGATAGGTATCGACCTAGCCGTCCTGATTGCTGGACCTTTAGCCCGTTACATTGAGATAGCCGCTAAGGACGTAGGCATTAAGTATGAGATGGGGATTGAGGATAAGGACCGCGTTGTACTTACCCCTACCCTTCTAAGAGCCTCTATAGGGCTTATGGATACAGCTAAACCTGAACCAACCCCACAGACAGACGAAGCAGCTACTGAGGCGTCCCCAGAGGCTCCTGTAGAGGGTCTAATGACCCGACCTGATACAGTAGCAGCGCCCCAAGATGAACAGGCGGCTATGCTTGGTGCTATGGTAGAAGAGGAGCCTGAAGATGAGCTTTAAGACAGAGGCTGCAAAAGTACGCGCAGGTATAGCTTCAGGCAGCTACAAAAAGAAGACAAATCCTTTTCAGGGTTTTGTAGATGAATTAGCTTACGGCCTAAAAAAGCAGGACGAAGAGAAGCGGCAGGAAGAGCGGGTTAAGCGTCAGGAAGCTAGGGTTGCGGCACGGGCTACTAAAGCCAAGCAGGATGCCGAGGATAAGCGCGAAAGAGAGCGCGAGCAACTAGCAAGCTTCTATTTTACGAGTACTGGGCAAGATGCTAGTCCCCAAAATAAATCTGCAATTATGAATGTCATTAGGGGCGGTAACTTTACCGACTTCTCTGATTTAGAAGCTCATATGAAGCAGTATAGCACTTACAGTAAAGGTACTGTGCCATCTATGGAAGTAGCTCCCGGCGAAGTTCCATTTGATATGTTGCCTGAGAGCGATGTGGATAAGCAGACGCAGGAGATACTTAAACAGGAAAAAGGTACAGGCACTATAGAATTTGGCGGTAGCCGAGGAAAAGACGTACTAAGTATGGCGCTTGATGAAGTTCGCTTTGAGCTTAGTGACACCTCTATTACTTCAGAACGCAGGGCAGAGCTAGAACGTAGACTTGCTTCTCTGACTGACGCAAAGACATACGAACCTACTACCTTGTATAAGCCGGACGGAAGTGAAGTTATCGCCCGTACCGCTGAAGAAGAAGCCGCGTATTTAGAAGCTGGCTTTAGCTTAGTAAAAGGATCAGACCCAACTAAATTCCAGAAAAGGACTGTCTATAAAGACGGCGCTTCGATAGAAGTTTTCACTCAAGAAGAATTAGATAAACTTTTAGACGATGATTGGACTAATCAAAAACCTGCCAACACTCCTAACTTTGTACCGCGAACCTTGTATAAAGATGGGGAAGAACTGGAGGTATATAATCAAGATGATCTTAACGCAGCCCTTGGTACAGGCGGATGGTCGGCTGTCAAGCCTGCGGCTAAACAAGATTTTGAAAGCAGATTTGTTTACAAAGATGGTGCAGAACTAAAAGTATTCTCCGGTGAAGAATATGACAAGGCTATTGCCTCTGGATGGCAAGCCGCAAAACCTGCGAAAGCGGTAGAGTTTAAACCACGCACTCTGTACAAAGAAGCGGACGGAACTGAGCAAGTAGTACAAAGTCAAGCTGAAATGAATGCGGCAATAGACGATGGCTTCAGTGCAATTAAACCTGCGGACGCACCTAAATTTAGCAGCCGGACTTTGTATTCAGCTGATGGTAAACAGGTGCAAGTATTCACACAGGCCGACATGGATAGGTATACTGACGCAGGCTTTGGCGAGGTTAAGCCAGCTACGGTAAAAGATTTTATACCTCGTACCCTCTATAACGGTAACAAAGAAATACGAGTTGTAGATTCCTTAGAAATGTCAAACGCCTTAGCAATGGGCTTCAGCATAGTTAAAACCAACGAAGAAAAATACGTTGCCCGTACTTATTATAAAGACGGACAAGAAATAAAAGTACTAGATCAAGAACAACAAAATCAGTTGGAACAAGAGGGCTGGAGCGGAGTTAAACTAGATGACATTGCTCAGATTATGGCCGATCTAGGCGTTGATCGTAAGACTGCGGCGCAAATTGAAAACGGTGTACTTAAAGTATCTACCAACTTTGCAGGTCAGCCTATAGTCATTGACATCAGTCAGGGTACTTCTGAGCAAGTTTCCTCTGGAAATCCCCCGGAACAACAAAGCAATTTGGACAGCCTTGATGCAGTGTACAGCCAATTTAACCCTAACTGGAAAGAAGACGGCTTAACACTGACAGTAAATGGTGAGCAAATTACTTTCACCGCCGCTGAAGTACAGAACAATGAGTCCTTTAAAATACAAGTAGAAGACTTAACGGGCCTAGAAGGAGCATTTGGTCTGGGTGGTGCGCTTAACAAGCTTGCAGGTAAAGCTGGTGATATATTTGGGGCAGAATTTAGAGCCGAGCAAAACAAAGCAATTACCTTTATGAGTAATCTTCGCCTGAATACTCTTATCAACCTAGCAGCCGCTACCGCTGGAGGTTTGCGAGATAGTGTTTGGAACAAGCAACAAATTATTGCAACTCTACCTGAACCCGCCCGTGTGTTTGAGGGTCCAATTGAAGCTAGGAACAAGACTGTTGAAACTCTTCGTAGTATTCAAACAAGTCTAAAACTTCTCGACAAGGCGCTCAAGTCTAACACAGTTGCAAAAGCTCAAATTTCTCAGAGTACGATCACCAGAGCTTCTTTGAAGGAATTAGAGAAAACATATCTTACGGTGTTGGAGGCTTTTGAGGGTTCAGTTGAGCCAGTTGCTCTGCCTAACTCCTTTATATCAACCCCAAATAAAACATCTGGAGAAACCGACTAATGGCAAATGAAATAGATGTGGGCCTGATTAAAAAGTTTAGATCAGATGGAGCTAGTGATCAGGAAATATTAGATATTCTAGTAAAAGATGGTGGCGGAACACTTAACGTAAACGAGGATGTATTAGACCTACAGGCTGCGATAGAAGCGGGAGTTAGTTCCAGTGATCTCTTAGACTTTATCACTTCAGGCAAGCAAATTAGGGTTGACATCGACAGTGGCGCAGAGGCCGCTATAGCGGGTGCAGGTACAGGTCTAACTAACTTGATAGGCTTACCTGTAGATATATTAAATTCTACACAACAAGCCATTGAAGGTGGTGTGCGTAAGGGTATTAACTATGCGGCAGGTACAGAATTAAGTACTAATCCAGAAGACTACTTGTTCTCCAGCACCAAACCATTTGGTGGAGCCGAGTCAATACGCAGCGGTATAGAAGCTGTCGTTAATCCAGTGGAAAGAGCCGTAGGTCTTCCAGAGACTAAATACGTCAGCCGAGAAGAAGTCCCAGATCAATACCGGGGGTACTATACTGCGGGACGGGTTGTTGGGGAAAATCTAGCTCCAACAGCAATTGCTTTAAAAGCCGCTAAGTCAGGGATTGGTCTTTCTAATCCTATGATGCAGGGCATTCGTAATAATCCCAAGGCGTTTTTAACCGGGGAAGCCGCAGCTACTACAGGTGCAGCTAGTGCAGCCGCCACTGCCGAGGTACTGGACTTTGGAGACAATCCCTATGTGATGGCTGGTGCAGAAATACTGGGCGCTCTCGTAGGCGGTAACGCCCCTACTATCGCAAAATACAGCCCCGCTTCTATGGCTTACCAAGGAGTAAAATCTTTAGGTAATCAGGTTATGAAGGGTCTAAGTAGTGATGCCGCCCGTATGGGTGCATATGAACAAATTCTAAAGGCCGCAGATCAGGGGAGAACTTCTTTATTAAAAGAGGCGGAAGTCGCTGCTAAAAACGGAGATACTGAACTAGCAAACTCTCTCAGGGCAGAGGCTGAGTTGTATACAGTTGAACGTATGCGCTCAGATATTGAAGCTGCGCTGGCTCTAGGGGAAAATACTCCTGAAGTAGTAGGCCGTATGTCCGTAGGTAATTTAACTACCAACCCTGTATTGCAGTCGATGCAAAAAGAGATGATGGGACAAAGCCCCCAGTTTAGACAAGAAACCATGAATACGGCTAATGAAGCTATCTCAGGTATTCTTGAGGTATCTGAATTACTGGCACGGGCAGGTAACACTGCCGCTGCACAGGCACTCAGGACACGGGCCTACTCTTCTATGATTGATGCTACCCTAGCTAATGCCACTGGTAATGTAGCAGAGGCTATGAAGGCTGTAATGGGTTCAGACAAAGCGGCTGCATCCGTATTGGCACAGAAGACTTTGTTTAACGCAAAAACCAATATGCGTGAGATGGAGACTTATCTATGGGGCCGCATAGACGGCGGTCAGGTAGTATCTGGTGACGCCATCTCAGAAGTCATTGATAAAATCTACAGTGATAAGCTTTTGGACGGTATGACTATTGCTGGCGGTGGTCAGATAGATGAGGCCATCAATGCAATGAGCCAGAAAATTAAATCTGGTAAAGGTCTTTCCGTATCCGAAATTTTAAAGTTCCGTTCTATTATGCTTTCCAACTCAAGGAAGGCTGGTGCTTCAGATGACTACTTCCAAGCAGGTCTATTCGATGAACTTGCTGGTGCAGGTATCGATGAGCTTAATAAGCTGGAAGGTGCTGCCGGAGATGCCGTTGACCTAGCCCGTGGATTTAGTGTCCAGCTTAACAAAAGGTTTACTAGGTATTTTACTAAAGATGCTCTCTCAACCGAGAAGCTTGGAGGTACAAGTATTAGAGATAGTGAACTACTTGAAGAAGGGTTCAATGCCGGAGGAGATCAGGCCAACAACAAGTTCCAAGACTTACGCGAGGCCTCTGAGTTCCCAGACGAAGTAGCTCCCGGTGTAGATGCAATACGCGCCCGCGATGCGGCTGATGCAGATGCTGGAAGTTTACCTGCCCCGGAGGGTGGTCCCACAGGCGGTAGAGATGTAGCCACTAATGAAGGTGTAATTTACCCAGAGAATACTTCTTATCCAACAGGACAAGCTGGAGAAGGATTTACTACCGACGATGGCACAGTAATATTCCCTCCCGAAGGTTCTCAAGACGGCTCAAGATTGGATGAGATGTTTAATCGTCCCGAAGGAGCTACCTATAATCGTAATAATGCAGAAGCCCCTGACGAAGAGTTTGTCCTGAACGAAGGCGGTGATCCTAACCAGCAAGCCCTTACCACTGAGGCTGACAATACTCCTATAAGTCTAGGGGATGATATGTCGGCAGCGCAGGAAGAGTTTCTACGAGGTAAGGTTAGAGAGCTTGCTGGCATAGACAACGTCATTACGCCTGAAGCTTTGACCTCCTTTATGGAAAATAACCAGAAGCTGATTGCTGAGTTCCCTAACCTTCGGGATGATATACTATCCATACATGATGCACAGAGAACTGCCGATAGACTTGTGGAAGACCTAAGCTTGGCTGCTAACAACGAAAAGCTGCCAGAGGCTATTGGTCAGGCTCTCGCTACAAACACCCCAATAGAAACTTTTAGTAAGTTGGCTAAGGAAGCTATTACTCCTGACGCTAAAATAGATTTCCGAAACGCTACAATGGATGAGTTATTTAGAGGTGCTGTCAAAAGTGATGGTAGCCCTGATATACTCAAGATATCTGAAAACCTTTTAAAGCCTGTCAGTGGACGCCAAGGTGATGTCAACGTATTAGATGTCATGGTAAGCAACGGCATTCTAGAAGCTAGTGAGATGGAAGCTATAGTTAACTTACTCAGCGAAGGATTGGTAATTGAGAAGAGTATACGAGATCCTAAGATCTTTGATAGAGCTATTGCAGAGACCCCAGACATCCAGAAAAACATTGCTCGACTAGCGGGTGCTAATGCTGGTGTCTTGTTTGGCTCTGGTAATGCCAGCCTACAGGCAGCGGCCATTGGTTCTGCATTCTTCAAGAAATACATCGATCAGTTCCCTTTAGGTAAACAGGCTGTAGAAATGCAAAATCTTCTTAAACAGCCTAAGCTGCTTGCCAGTATGTTCTCCAAAAACCCGGAACTAAGGAAGACCGCGTTCCAATCCGCAAAAGAGTATTCGTTGATGTTAAAAGAACTGGGTATCTCCGGCTCAGTGTCTGCCGCATCGTCCGCTGCGGTCAATAAAGTGGGAGAAAGTATGAGTACTATGCGTACTGCCTATCCCAGTGCCGTCACAGGTAATACTCAAGATCAGACAAACCCAACAGTAAGCATAGATGATCAAATGATGGGTTTGGGTATCCAGTAATGAAGAAACCCCCGCCAACCAAAGCAGGGGTTTCCAACCAACGAACAAGGCGACCAATCTTTAGCCCTATTCGAGAATTAATTTAGTGTTTTTATGCTCTCAGGTCAAGTGATCTGGGGGCTTTTTTTATAGGAAAATAAAAGATTTAAGCAGAGATATCTACTAATTCGCAACTGTCTCCACTACACGCCATAGTCTGCATAGCGACAGTAGTATCTTCCTTTTCGTAGTTCGATAAGTCCGCCCAATTAATCTTTTCAGGCATAACAGATAGGAGAGCTTCATAGTCATCTTTAGAACAATCTTGGTACGGTGGTTGCTGGTAAGTATGCTCATCAAATGGCAAAAAACTAACCCCACTCATTTCATCAAAATTCTTATAGACAAATGCCCCCACATCAAACCACTCATTTTTTTTGACGTTTATAGTCACGCTAGGTTTGTGTTCCGCCCAGTGTCGCTGATACATCAACCACATCTCCAACTGTTCAATCGCAGTGGTGTCTGGGGTACATACCGCCCCTACTGGAGATTTTATTGGAAAACTAAACACAGTAGTCTGTTCAGGCTTAAATGCTTCTGGCTCATTGGGAATGCCTTGATCTTTCATAAACTGTGTTAGTGGGTCTTTGTTATCACCACGAACAGTACGAATATAATAGGGGCTGTGCCTAGCATGAATACCAGAGGCGGAATCAACAAGTTGTGATACTGTTCCCGAAGGTTTAACGCAAGTGATAGCAGCAGCGACAGGGATGCCAAGGCGTTCAGCCCACTCAGCATTAGTGTTAATAGCAACATCTTTTAAATGCCTCAAAGTTTTATCAAGTCCTCTATTAGAAGTAGTCATTAGAGGGTTATCCATAATACCTGTGAGACTGACGCCCAGTAGACGCTCCTCTGCGGTATTCTTCTCCCATATCTTCCGTAGGTAGGGGAATTTTGTATAGGTAGCCTGAATAGTACCCAAGATCGTAGCTAGGCGTACCTTACGTTCTAAGTCTTTCAGCGTATCTGTTGCTCGTACTACTACCTCTGAAAGGTTGCAAAACTGATTTGGTAATAAAATTATTTCAGAACAAGGGTTTGTGCCAAACTCTGCATCTGATTTACGGCGACCATTAAGACCAGCTTGCACCTTTGCTGCCTGTCGATTGAAGATGCCTCGTTCACCTGAACCAGACTCCACCAGAGCCATCCACTCACGCATGAATGACATACTGTCAGGCTTCTCAGAGTAGGCGACAGAGTTGTTAGCCAGCCCTCTATGTGGGTCTTGCTCATACCACTTACCGCTCTTAGCATGACGCATACGGTCATCTGACAAATTACTCAACGAAATCATGGCACTACGACGGACGCCGCCTACGACTACTATTTCACCGACCTTACACATGAGGTCATGGCACTCAATAGATGATAGCTTACGACCCTGTGCTTCCTTGAAGGTACTAACTGCAAAGTTAAACAAATCAATTAGAGGGGCGGGTCCAGACGCCCTACCCCCAAAGGTTTTAAGCCGCGCACCCGCTGGCCGTACCTTATCAACATTCCACTTAGGAATTTCACCAGCCCAGAGGAGTGCCAGAACTTGTCTGAAAGCCTTAGCCCAGCCTTCCTTGCTGTCCTTGACCATGACGATAGTGTCGCTATCGAAGAGTGTAGGGACTTCAGGAAGTTTATCGATGCACTGACGCTCTACACTGAAGCCAACCCCGGTCCCGCACAACAAGATGAACATAGCCTCGTCGAAGGACTTAGGGTCATCTACGGCTAAATAGCTACAGTTATACATACAGGTATTATCACGCTCTGCCGCTGGACCCGCTGTCATCAGTGACCGCATACTGGGCATCACCTCCAGACTGAGGATGGCCTGTTCGATATCTTTTATATAGCTATCGTCACCCGCAACAGGTTTTACAATGTTTTCCATGTAGCGGGATACTGTCTCGCCCCAAGTCTCCCGGCGACCTTCTTCCTCGATCCACCGTGCGTAACGGCTGGTTGCGATAAAGGTTTGATAATCGGTTGGTAAATAGTTATTCATTAATTGGTCTCCACTAAGTGTTTTAAATTTGCTGGTTTATAATTTGGTCCCTTTAGAACTTTCCCTGAAGCGTTCTTTAGAGGTTTGCCGTCTACGCCTAATTTGCTCATGTTTGAGGCCATAACTAGGCGAAAGCCTTCTTCTACGTCCCACCCATATGTCACGCAGTAACCAATTACGGTGACCAAAATATCCATCAGTTCCTTGAACATATTTGCGGGATTGTTTTGGTCACAACTTTCATCATAAGCCTCTCCATACTCTTCTGTAATTAAGCTCCAGCGAAAATTCTCTAGGTCTTTATCTTTAGGCCACGGCTGGTTTATTGGCTGTTCCATACGAAGGGCAAAGTCAGTCACAAGTTGCTGCATCGAAGACAGTGGAGGGTTATATACTTTAAAGGCGTCGATATCTTCTTGTGTAATCATGTCTCCATCTCCTTAATTAAACGGTCTAAGTACCAGCGGCACTTTTTGAGATCTTCGACGCCATTCTTGTACGGGAACCTCCAAAGATATTTGAATGCGTTCTGCCAGCAATAAGCTTGGTGGGATGTAATATTATCTACTCCATCGACCATTGCAGCCATTGCATCTATGCATTCGATAGCGGAGCCATTGTAGTGTAATGGGTTGTTGACCATATCATTGTTGTTTGAATTTCGGGCTATTGACGCCTGTTTTTCGTCGGCAGTCATCTCACGAATATAAGAAGACATCAGTGTAGCTTCTTCTTAAAAGCCAATACGTTATCATCTGAATTTAGACGCATTGCATCCAGAAGCTCTTCGGAAGGCTCAAAGGTTACTTCTAGGCCGTCCCTCTCTTCATAGAGTTCGTCCTCTAGCATAGATATTCTACGCAAGAGCCTGCCCGTGATTACAAACTCCTCGAGAGTTGTATTCAGTTTAGCCATCAGACCATTGCACAGGTCTAAGTAGAAGGTTTCCTGTTCGTCGGACATCGAAGAGCTAAGGCTCTCATCTAAAGACACCTCAAGAACATCATCGTCTTGATCTACGATCATAGTAATTTGAATTGTATTTTCAGGAAGTTTCATTTCTTACCTTTTTTCGTTAGTTTGAAAAAATGCTCTGCGTCCATAACAGCTAAGGGCTTTTGACGGTCACCCTTAATGATAGCTATAGGCTCTGCACCCTTGGGGCAGTTCTCTGCCGCCTGATCCATCACCTTGTAGATGGCGAATGACTTGAACGCTTTGCACTCGATTGAATATGGAAATAAGCGTCTGGCGGCTGGACTAAGTTGTACGTCTTCGCCGCCAGCGCCCATAGAAGTGCTTCTGACATCGTCGGGGAGGAGTGCTTTAGGAAACAGGGATAGTATCTTATCCCTAACCCATTGCTGATGTCTTCGGCCCTTCGCCTTGGCACTTGAGGTTTTTATCGCCACTTGGGGAGTTCAAGGATCGAATACTCGCCCCAGCCCGTGCCAAAATCTTCCTTATCGGTTGCCTCTTTTATTGTAGCCAACACCTTGTGCATATTCTCAGTAGCATTATCCAATAAGTTGGGGCTTACGATATGAGTATGGCTGGCATATGGAGCCGCTTTTTCCACGGCAATGAACTTAAATTTATCCACAGAGATCCCCGCCATCCGGCAGGTATAAATGTAGAAGGCTGCTTGTATGTCGTAGGAGTACTTCCAGCACTCTTTAGCAAAGCCTATGGGACTAGCGTCTTGAGTGGTCTTAACATCGTACACGGCCCCCTCTGAGGGTATGTAGAGGTCTGGTCTAGTCTTCAGAACTAAGCCCGTTCGTTCACACTCTGAGAAGATAGAGACTTCATTCTGACGGTCCTTGTGACGCAAAGCCTTCTTGCACACAGGGTTCTTCAGTGTCTCTGTCGCCATACGGTGAGCTACATGGTACTCTACTTCAGTCAGGACAATCTGATCAGGACCAGCATTCTCCTCTAACTCAGTAAAACCTTTAGACTTCCTAGTCTTTGGCCCTTTGACAACAAGGTCACGATCTTCTTCTAACAGGAGAGCATGAACGGCTGACCCCATTGAGAAAGCTGCCGTCTGCCTACGCTTCTCGCCCTTCCAGTGGGCAAGAGACTTTTTAAATACCGACTTAACTGCGGTTGAAGAAATACCATTCTGTGAATGGTACTCCTCATTAGACATATTTTCTATTATGCCCATTATACGCGGTAGTCTTCGGCGAGAGTATCTACAGCATCCATAATACGATCAGCTTCAGCGAGGTCTTCTTTCTGTTCTATTGCTTCACGATACTGTTCTTCGATACGCTTGTTCTCTGAGGTAATTAGATTTGTAACGTGAGCGAGGCTGTCGTAAGTAAGTTGATCCATAGGGATCGGACTGTTGAACGTGGGATGGAAGCGCATAACATAGAACTTCTTACCATAAGAATTTGTTAATGTTTCCTTTGACAAGATGCTTTCAAAATCCCACAAGTTCATTCCTTGCGGCAACTTCTTTAAAACATCGTGATAAAACGGCCCATAGTTCTTACGCTTAACAGATAAAATACAAGGCTGGTTCTCAATAGTAATCTCCCGCCCGTCTGACGTTTTACCTGTATAATTTATCAGACCCCGTACAATTCTATATCTGTCGATACCTTTATACTTTTCCTTCTGTTCAGGAGACATCTGGATAGATTGCTCGTAAGTAGGCATCCCACACATAATACCACCAAGCTGATCTCTAGCTTCGTCGCGGGTATTTTTTATAAGCAGAGATTTATTGACTAATGAATTGTCATCTCCCCAATGCTGGAATTGAATGTGATTACTAAAGGCACGAAATCTTACATTCTCTGTGGCATAGACATGATCTTGCCCGGTCTTCAGAAAGAATGCACCCATTGGCCCATTCTCTCCATCATAATTCATACCCAACGCAGGGATGCTCGGCCCTGATGATGTTGATGAAGCGCCCAACTGTGCGCTAATTTCTTCTAACGATAAGCCGTTTTCTTGTACTACTAGTTCAGTCATAACTCTTCCTCAATTTGGTCTCTCATTATACGATAGTTAGGTGGCTTAATCAAGCATATTCCTGTTGCTCTAGCCAATTTGGTCCGCCGCTGATTTCTATGTCTAGAGGCACAACTGTCTTGTACCCAAACCTCTTCTCAGCCTCTTCCCCGACACCTGTCATGGCCTCAGTCAGGATAGATTTTACTTGCTCAATCTCATCTGGATGAGTGTCCACACAAATTGAATCGTGGACTGTAAGAGTAAGTTTGCTGCGTAAATCTGCTTGTTTAAACAGTTTAAACGCTCTTATGCAGGCTAATTGCACAAGATCGGCGCTGAAGCCTTGCACCGGGTAATTAAGAATTTGGGTTGCACTAGTCACCCTGCCGTTCTTAGTTCTCTCTACGTTAGGCCAGAAATATTGACGGCCACTAGGTGTCTCTACAGTTCCATTCTTGAGTGTTCCTGTCATCAGAGATTGATGCCATCCGTGTATACCTTCATATATACGATAGAACCTGTCGAAGTACGCCTTTATGTGGTCCGGCATACCAAATCCTGTACCCCCAAACAGGGGCTGGAAGGATGCCCACTTATGGCCTTGGCGTTCATCCTTTGTCACTTGAGAGGCTGGCTTTTTAAGACAGATACTGGCGGTCTGTCTGTGAATGTCCTTACCCTCAAGAATATCGGCAAGGCCTTGGCTATCCCTAGACAGTTCGCAAGCCGTCCTAAATTCAAGGCCGGAATAATCACTCTCAATCCATATGCCGTTTTCAAATCGACTGATGAAACACTTCCTTACCGGGAAACCTCTCTTAGGCTGATTTTGCAGATTTATTGACATCCCGCCGCCGGAAGAAAGCCTACCAGTGGCAGCGACACACTGATTGAAGTTGGCGTGAAGGAAGCCCGTGTTTCTAGTGCCTCGCTGGATACCAGCCACAAAGCTATCTAAATACACAGACAGCGCACTCAGCCGACTGATCTTAGTCAGAAACTCTACTGCTACGTCATTCTTCTTACGCTCTGCCTGAAGTATAAGGCCTTTGATGGTTTCCTTATCAGTCTTGAAACCATTTATGCTGGCGTCGAAAGCGGAACTGGGTGACATTTTCAAACCAGCGGCAACGCCAGTACTTTGGTAAATTGCACCAGCACCCGTACAGGTCTTGCACTTCGTCCTGTTCTTATAAGGTTCATCAGTCTGAACCCGGTACTTCTTACCCAGCTTTATTTTAGTTTTGACTTTGTATTTCTGTATCGAACCCATGCCGTTACAGTCGCAGCACTTGATAGCCCTAGTCTTGTGAACGATCTTAGTGGTTGCCCTGACAGCATCGACAAACTGGGATTGGGTCATAAAGGGTGGCCTGAGTGACTTACCAGCCTCGTTAGTTCCGATGTTGAAGGTCTGTTGGTGAGCTTCACGGCTGATGACTTCTCGGGAGTAGACCACTTTGGTCATGTCCGCTCCGCTATTTAGGTTAATAGGTGTATCGCCCATTACCATTTCAACGATCTCATTCAGCCGCTTCTCTAATATCTCCTTCTCAGCTTCAAACTCACGCTCGACTTCCTCAAGCGCGTCTAAGTCAACCTTCACGCCATTCATTTCTATCTCACATAAGAACAGAAGCATCTCATGCATGAAGGGTATAACTTTTTTTAGTGACTGATTATGCTCTCGCTCAAGTATAGGAAGTTGTGCAAGGTATAACTCTCCGCAAGCTTTTACATCTGCTTCAGCATACTCATTGACAACGTCCAGCGGCATCTCTGAGAAGTCGATACCTTCCCTAAACATATCATCTATCAACTCAGACTTCTTCAGGCTTTTAACTTGTCGTCTGATGGCACTATCTTTTAGAGACAGTGGCCTACGCTGACCTTTGGCAAGTAAAAACTCGACTATCATGGTATCATACACCAGAGGCGGTAGAGTGAAGCCCATCTCTTGTAGCCACTCAGCATCGAACTTCGTATTGTGGCAGACCATCATATCCGCTGACACTAAGTCCGCCCGCAGTTCGTCCGTAGGATCACATCCTTCGTAGTCCTTGTGATACCAGACAGCTTTCTTAACGTGATCTACTGTCTCTTCACCTAGCCAGCCCCAGTAACCCGACACACACTTGTTGCGTGGGTTCTTTGGGCTGTTGTCTATTCTGCCTTCGATACGTTCTACCGTTGTTTCTAAATCTAATACTAATATCTTCAAAACGGCGGCTCCCCATTAGCATCAAGCGCAGGCATCTTGAATGCGTAGTCACGATCTACTGGCTTCTGTTTAGGGGCGGGATTAATTACACCTACTTCGGATAGAAGCAGCGCAAGTTGCGGGGGTAAGATCTCACACTTCATAGCGAGAGGTCTGCGCATTGAGATTACAAATTACTGTGCCGTGCCAGCCGGAGATCTTATTTTTCATCACAGTAAGATACCGTGTGGGATCGTCCGGGTTATCTGCATCGTTCATCTTACCAGCACCTATTAAGATGTCGGTCTCTGCAATCTTACCTACCTTCGATCCCTCAAGCATAGTGGGAGTAAGCCGTGTCTTACCCTCTGCCTCTGCACTGGCCTGACTAAGACCAATCAATGCACAGTTGTGTTTTTTGGCTAACTCGCGCAGACGATAGTACAGTTCTCGCAATCTTTCGTGACCACTATTAAATTGCTGTGTAAGAGCAATCTTATCGGCCATATCCAAGATGCATACGCCGCACTGTTGTTTGTTTAAGTATGCGTCCAGCATCTGGATGTCCCAGCCTTGGGCGTCAGCAAAAACTAAGCGGTCCTTGATTCCTGAGTAACGGGCTTGCGCTGCGTGAGGATCGAACTCTATTTCGTCCTTGGTCATTCCAGTGTATGCTTGTATAGCTCTCAACTTAGTGCGTTTGGCTACTTCTTCGTTTGCCACATAACAAACTTTAGCATTTTGCTGACAGAAACCTCCCGGTGATGCACACAGAGAGATGGCTAAGGCAGTCTTACCTACATTTGAATACGCAGCAATGACACCAAACTCACCTCGACCAATACCGTAAACGTGACGGCTCAAGGTCTCTATGTTGAATTTGAATCGGTTGTCGTTGCTTACGACTGAAAGTAACTCATAGATATCGTCGGTCACATCCTCGCCAAAATCATCTGGCATATAGCCGTTTGATACCCGGTCTACTAAAGTGACCAGCTTATCCATCGCACCAGTGTCACCTTCGGACATCATTATGCCAAGGTTGGCTACGTCTGTACCGATGTGCTGACGCCATAGGTTTTCTATAACGTCTGTTGCTATTTCTGGGTCTATGGTCTCCGCGTTATTTATGCAGTTGATCTGGTCTTCAATCTCAGCGGTCCACGAACCAGTAGATGTTGGGTTTTGCGCTTTCCAAAATGCAAACAACTCCAACGAACTAATGTCCTTGTTGAATTTATCGTGCATAGTTACGATTGTTTCGTAGATGTCTTTGACGGCATCGTCAAATATACTTGGTCTCAGCTTTGCCTTGTTTTGATTGTAAAAATCATTATCTAGGCAGCTTTTTATGAGTGATTGGTCTATCATTAGTTGGCCTTTTAAATTGCTCGATAACGCCACCTTATAGAATGTTTAAACCAAAAAAAAGCCCCACCGAGAAGGTGAGGCTAATTTAATTTGTAAGTATTTGATTTTGTACGTTAGTTTGATCTAAACTTCATCTTAGATAGATTAACTGAGCCGGGAGGTCCACGCCTCTCACGCAGTTCCACTTGGTAGTGGACGATGCGTTTGTTATTTTCACAGTAATCTTTGATTAGTTTTTCCAGTGCATCCTCTTCGATGCCTGCTTCTCGGAAACCACCTTCGATTTCCATGTCTAAAATTGCTATACCTCTAGCCTTCATTGTACCATTCCCTTTGCTTTAACGTCTGTACTGGTATCGTAGACGAATATTTTTTCACGCAGCGGATTGACTGCGCCCCCATATTTTTATTTCAGTTTATTCCGGGGGAGCCTGATGAGGATTTTGCCAGCTTGATGGCTTCTCCCCATATTGAGAGCAGGTATAGATAACGCCTGACATATTATTGGTTCTAATAATCACAATTAAGTACCTTAGTTATTTTATTAACTGATAGGTACTTTAGATCCTCGCTTGTGAGTCTTACAAATAGCTTAGTTCCGAGCGCCCTACTAATTCGTAATGCCTTTTTAGATGCATCCTTGTCAAGCACTAAATATTTTGTGGAATACAAATGCAGAGAATTTTTAATTGCTGGGGTAACATTAGTACCAAGCAATGCCACACCAACTAAGCCATCGATGCGACTCACACTACAGGCGCTAGGGGCATCCTCAACTAAGACTGCGGTATCACCTTTACCTATGTGTATTCCTTCGGGAAGTGATCCATATGTAATCCACTTAGGCCCGTATGCTTTGAGTGATCTACCCACTGCACCTTCTGCGCTACAGAATAACACCCTGTCTTCGGCGGGAGCATATCGGACATCTACCAAACCGCTTTCGTATGCTTCTAGGCTGTTGTTCTTTTCTAGGTAGTCGATGGCTGGTTGATGGTTTCTGACTGATGTAGTCATCGAAGGTACAGGCTTTCTAAAAGCAGTCTTCTTACTAACTTCATTTGCTAGATAGTTTTTGACTGCCTGAAGGTTACGTTTACCTGTGTAAATTCCTTTGGCAGAGCAACTGGCTCTGTAACAGTTCCACATTAACTTACCATCAATCTTTGATAGAGCTAACTTCTTTGGTTGATAGCAGAATGGGCAGGTTATTACTTTTGTAACACCTTCTTGGATAGGTATATCTTTTATTATCTGTAGTTGTTCTTGATAGGTCATTTATTAAGCCGTTGGTTATACTGCCCCTCCAAAGGGACAGCGTCAGCTTATACAGATTACTAAACCTGTCAACACCTAATTAATCGCTTTTGTAATTGTTTTACCACGCCACTTAAAGTTAGTAGGTATTTATAATAATCGCTAATTTATCGTTTAAATACAATACTTCCTACCACTCAATTGGTCGTAGGTTCGATCCCTACCGCCGGAGCCATTTGTTTAGATAACAGTCACTTACCTCAGTAATGTAGAAAAAATGGCATGGCAGAATGTATTGTGGCAGTCTGCCATTTCTACCATTTTTTCAAAGGTAACTTACTGATTCTCCCGCTCTTTAGCTCGGTGGCGTTCTTCGACAGTCATTGATCAGATGGTAGGATACTCTTTTCCCATCAGCGCGGCCCACGATACTGGGAACAATTCTTCCATATATTCGCTGATCTTATTGGCTACCACCCGGCTCTCATATTGAGTGTCGTGGGCGCAACGAAGCTTACACATCTTGCTCACGGCCTTCAGGCTACCTGACCATACCCAAGAGCTTAACATCGACTGAGGAAGCAGCATACGGGCTTGCTCTGCGGCAACGCCTTGGGCAATCATTTTCCTGTAATCACCCAAGCACTTTTCATGTATCTCTTTAGCGTAAATGTTAGGAAAGTACTGGGACTCTGCCGCACCGCTGGACCCTTGCTTTGAGTTTTTAGGTTTACCACGCCATTCGTCTGGAGTGTAGAACTCAGGGTCGGTGTCAATATATCTGCGGCTGACCTGATTCCATGGCATATACTCATGTTTCTGAAGTTGGGCGATACAGAAAACAGGGGCCGTGCATCTGAAGGTTACAAATGCGTGGTTGAAGGGGCTAAAGTGTTGGTGATCAGCTAAGTACTTAATAAGTTTTTTATCACTGTCGTGGATGACGGGTATCATATTACTATCTGATGAACCTGTGTAGCCCAAAGCTACACTTTGCTTGTCGTAACTTACCCTCGCCGCATCTACCACTGATAGATCGTCGCCAGTGTGTCGCACATACTCTACAGTTATTTGTTCTATACCCATTTATAGTAATCCTCTTTTAGTATTAGCTGCGGTGCTTTCAGTCTCGCCCTCGATTGCATAGACTACTAGCATCGAAGGGTTCTTGTGGCCTGTAAGGGACATCAACTGTCTGTCAGTACATCCTGATTGGCTTGCATGGGTTGCTCCAGTACGCCGCAGGTCAGACATCCAAATCGTGGAATACTTTTGACTGCCATCTTTGTTGAATTGTCCCTCTAAGGCGACTTCAGGTAGACCGTATCCATCAGCCATCTTTCGGAAGATCTTGTTGCATCTATCCTGCGTGAACGGCTTGCCAGTATTTTCGTTGGCGAAGATGTAGTCATCTGAATTACGCTTGGCGTGAAGGTGCAGACGATCTTGTACAGCATTGGTGACCTTAATACGCATCTGCTTGCCTGTCTTTTGCTGAACAAAATTAGACACACCAGTGCGTCCATCAATATTGGCCCACTTCATAGTACGCACATCAACAGGACGCTGACAGAACTCAAAGCACATCCTGATCATAGTACCCATGCTGTAGAAGCCTTGTTCGTCACAGTACTCAATCATCCCGTCGATTTGATCTAATTCCCATAAGACCCGACGAACAGGAAGTTGCGGAAGCTTGACCAATGCAAACGGGTTAGACTTGACCTTCCCTGCGCGGAGAGCTTCGTTCCAAATGATCTTTAGAACCTTGAAGGTGTGGTTAGCTTTGTGTGTACTAATCTTATTAGCTATGTGTAGCCACAGGGCGTTAGCATATTCGTAGTCAACGTCTGACACATGAAGTTTACCAAAAGGTTTACCAGTAACGTGTTCGGGTAGAACGTGCCTGATATGGTCATCGTATGACCGCTTGGTAGATGGGCTAGGTATAGTCTGAAACTTCATAGATTTTTTATAGTATTCAGTCAGAGCCTCGACTGATCGCTTATCTACAAATACATCTTCGACATTGCCTGCCTTCCACGCCTCAAACATACGTTTTAGTTCATATCCACGGGCATTAGCTTCGGCGCTGTCAGTTAAAGTATCCCTTTTAATATCGGGGAACGCTTTGATTAGTTCCTCAGTGGGCCTGATGTCATAGACACGGGTGTTACCTCTCATGCGAGGTCTGACGTACGGAGCTTTAGCCATTAGACATCTCCTCATACTGTTCGATTGCGTAGAGTATCTTCAGCATTATGTTTACGTCACGCTTTCGGAACTCTAAGTGGCGGGTGGTCTGGCAGACAAGGTCATCGCCGTGTTCAAAGTTCTGTGCATGGTAGTCCTGCGCCAGAGCTTTAATCTCTTCCAAAGTGAAGCACACTTTAACGTCCGATGGGCTAGATACTTCTGCTATGCTGCGTGTAGGCTCCACGCAATTTCCTAATTCAAAATTCATGTTATTGGTCCTTGCTAGTTGGTTAACAGGGCCATCTAACAAAAAAGTTAACAGGCAGTCAAGTAAAAGTTAACAGGCACAAAAAAAGACTGCCGAAGCAGTCTGATTTCCCCACGCGAACTGGTGTATATTCAGGTAGCAGATACCTTATATAGTATGTCCCACTTATCAAACGATACATCAGTCTCATGGGGCATTGCCACTGCCGCATTTGATTTTTGCATATATACAACGACATAGTCTTTTTTCATCTTATCCGCTGAAGTTAAAGCATCATATAAAGCTTCGCTAATCTCTAGTGCCTGCTTAGTGTTTATATTAAGTGTAGTTGTCATTGTATCTCCGTTTCTCTTTAGAACTCGATTAATAAAGTGGGGAATAAAAGAAAATTTCCCCGCGCGAACACGTCATATATCACTGCATATTAGTATCATTAATATATTACAAGTTATTTCTGGGAAGTTGGGCGGTGGTTTGCGTATATGAAAAATTGCACTTAATTAAAATATCTCTGACAGTTTTACTCAGGTATTACGTTTGATATTAGCAGTTGATTTTGGTAAGTGGCATCTATATACACCTAGTGCGGCTTTGGCCGTTTTTTGAAACCAACCAATGGAGACCAATCACATGATCACTATGAACCAACTGGTAGCAATGGAAGCCGCCACACATAACCGCAAGACGCCATCGGACATCGATGCGCTGCTTGCTTCCACATACTTCAGCCAATCACTGCAAGAACAGCGCGAGATGGGCGAACTGTCCCTGCCGCAATTTATTCGTGTTCTAAAAAAGGGAGGGCAATCATAATGACACTGATTGCAAACTACCCGACCAAAAAGAACTGCAAAGAGCATATTGGCCAGCGCCTACAATACTTAGAGACCAGCCTGTTTGGTCCAGAGTATCAGGCAAATGGAAAGCTGACTGTCTGCAACCGCCCACATATCACCGGGCATGGGCGCGAATGGTTCGGCCAGATCGTCATGAAAGACGGTCTAATCGCCTCCGTGTCGTGAGGTGCGCCTGTTCTTGTGCTGTTATGGGGCCGGATCGCTCTGGCTCGATATCCTTACTATTTTGTTCACTTAACCAACCAACCAACAAGACCAAACTTTGATCGTGAAAGGATCACAATAATGTTAGACTTCCAAAACTTTAATCACGCCCTCGAACTGCCAACCAACATTGACTTTGCCCCAACCTTCGAGGCCTCGCGCTTGGCGAAACACAAATATGTAATCAACGAAGTGACAGGCGAAGTGATCGGCCACGTTGGCGACACCTTTACCTGTGCTTCCCATCGTGACTTTTTCGAGGGTGTATTCAGTCAGGTGCAAGAGAACCTGACAGCCGAAGACATCGAAGGCGCAAAGATCAGCTACAAGAATGGCCGCTCGAATGCATTTGCCATGATGGATGTTCAGCTTCCTTCGGTATCCAGCGAGATCGTCACCACCAACGGCCACACTACAAAATTGGCCCAGCGGATTATCGCGCTACACTCTATCGATGGCGGCAGCGGATCGAATACTACACTGTTCGGCAATATCGATTTCTTTTGTACAAACGGCCAAGTGTCTGGCGAATACTCTACAGTCCGGCGGCGCAACACTTCGCAGTTTTCAGTCGAGGCATTCATCAAGCAACTGCGTCAGTCAAAGAATGACTTCTATCTACAGTCAGAACAGCTACAGCAATTTGCTCAGACTGCGCTGGCGGACAGTACAGTGAAGCGTCTGTTGGATAGTATGTTGAACACTTCCAAGCCCGACCCAGAGGCCAAGCGGCGCAATGTCGAGACCAAAGCCGATAAGATGTTCAAACTGTACCGGGACGAGGTCCAAGTGCGCGGTGCAAATAAGTTTGCTTTGGTCAGCGCGTTCTCAAATTATGCGACCTATGCAGATGACAGAAATGGGTTCAACCTGCGGAATACATCCAACAAGAATGAGACCCAAGCGACATCGATGATGGCGCGAGAGCTTGAGGTCAACAAGTGGATGTCAGACCACCGTTTCTTGGAGGCAGCGTAATGGAAAAGATAGACAAGACAGCCAAAACTAAATTGAGCCGGGATGATCTAAAAACCATCTTGGAGGTCTACAATAAATTGGATCGGATTGCGTCAAACGTGCATGAGATTTTAGACATGGACCTGTCGCAGCTTCGGGATATGCAAAGAAATTTGCATGACCTGCGAGAGCTATTCAAATTTCGACCAGTGAAGGGAAAGCATGGCAACCCTGATCACTACAAGCCCTCTGTTCTACCCGACGATCCAACTGCTTGGTATTATAAAGAGGGGGAAGCGTAATGGGTTTGCATATACAAGTTTATCGCCCGTTTTTGGATGGTTTTGACTGCACAAATGGCGGGGTCTCATCCTATGCCCACAGCTTGTGCTTGGTAAATGCCGAAGGTCCATTCGAGCCATCTGCGGATGTCCCGGCAGTTATGTTAGTTCCCGGCAATGTGCCTGACAGTGTCAAAATTGTGCCGCTGGATGACGATGGCCAGCCCCGCAATGGAACCATGTTTGGAGGTAATCTGGCGAGATCTTCTGACAGTCGGTTCGGTCAATTAATTAGAACTATGCTGCATCCTATTGCGTCAGGGTCTTACACATCTGGAGGTGTGGCCATCCATGATCGAATTGAGACAGCGGCTGAGGCTGAATTTTACAGCCGCTGATTAGACACTAATTTCTCCCAACTGACCCCGGCAAATGCTGGGGTCTTTTTTTGTCTTAGACCACCCCAAAAATAGCAAAATCGCCGTACATTGCCGAAACGATCTTTTTTGAACTGAGATATGGCAGAACCTGTTAACTCACTCAGTGGCGCTCTCCGGCGCTCTGAGAGCAATTTAGTTAAAACTCTATTTGTCACTTTATTAGTTGTTAAATTGCGCCACAGTCTATAGTGTGGGGTCACAGGCCGTGTGCCTAAATGCCAACCAACCAATGGAGACCAATCAAATGACACAACCAAACCTCAATTTACTAAATGAAATGGCCGCTGACATCTTTGGTGGATACACTAAAAAAGTTGAACTGAGAAAAGTCAAAGAGGGTGGATATTTTAAACGTAAACCTTCGGCCTCTACTGAATACATCCGCAACCATTACAATCGCAAAGACTTCTTTGGGCCTGCCAATTACTCCTGTTCTGATGCCAATGATATGAACCGGGAGATATTCCTGAAGCCGTCCACAATCGTTTATGTGGAGGCCTACTGATGCGCTTGTATGTGAACAGCAAAGGTCAGTGGGCTGGGACGCAGATCGATGCCAAAAAGATCGATGCCCACCTGATCGAGGTGCCGACAGATAAGCCGAGCCTGATTGCATTCTTAAACGGCCAGCAAAAGACTGCCTCAGTTGAGGCTGTTGAGCCGACACCTGCCCCAGCCAAAAAGCAAAAGCAGCACATCAGCCATGAGCTTTTCGAAGTGGCCAGCCGTGCCACTCTGCAAGAGCTTCAGACTGTGGTCTATCGCTATCTGATGCAGGTAGATGATGCCCTCGATCTGAATACCAACAACCAACCAACCAAATAACCAATGGAGACCAATCAAATGAACCGCATAACAAAAGAAGCTATCCAATCCATAGCGACACCAGCAATCGCAGCCAAATGGCTCAGTGAAGTGGACAAGGATTTATATTTGGAGGGTGTCATTGACGCCGCTGGGTTCGACATCTCTTTAACTAATCGCCCGGCGCAGTGGCAACGCACTGTCGATTGGCTGGCGGATGCCCTCGATCTCAAGACGGGAACTAAATAATGGACCCGGTCAAAATACTAGGGCGGCTGACCGCAGCCGTCCAATTCATCGTGGTGATTTTAGTCATCGCTAATTTTATAAACATCGCAATCAAATGGAGCATCATCTAATGCTAGTACAAACCAAAAATAGAATGGACCTTCTACCTGCCGCCGATCGCTGGCCATCGTCCGGAGATTATTCTGCCATCAACTGGAAGGCCTCAACAGTCACGCTTAGGCATATCTTTCTAGGTGATCCACCGCAAAAAATGAAAGACGCAATTCATAATACTTCTGACA